>Ga0116152_10000186_pt1 | contig 49874 bp, 49 predicted proteins | sample AD_UKC119_MetaG_FD_89894 | JGI IMG/M metagenome (GOLD analysis project Ga0116152, IMG submission 89894) | Active sludge microbial communities of municipal wastewater-treating anaerobic digesters from Hong Kong - AD_UKC119_MetaG | ecosystem: Engineered > Bioreactor > Anaerobic > Digestate...
CCCGGACGTATTCGAAGAGATCGGTGCCGAGGTCATCGCCATCGGCGCCGAACCGAATGGCCTGAATATCAACGAGGGGTTCGGTGCGACCAAGCCACGTGCCTTGGCCAGTTCGGTGCGCGTGAACGGTGCCCATCTCGGCATCGCCCTCGATGGAGACGGTGATCGTGTGATCATGGTCGACGAGACCGGCGAGATTGTCGATGGCGACGAGATTCTTTACATCATCGCCCGTTCCCGACTGACCAATGGCGGCCTGCAGGGCAGTGTCGTCGGCACGCACATGAGCAACCTCGGTCTGGAGGTCGCGCTGCGCGATCTGGGCGTCGGATTCGAGCGCGTGGCGGTAGGTGACCGCTATATCCTTGAGCGCCTGAGCGAACAGGACTGGACGCTTGGCGGAGAGGCCTCGGGTCACATCATCTGTCGTGACCGCACCACTACCGGCGACGGTATCGTATCGGCGCTGCAGGTGCTGGCAGAGATCAACAAGTCCGGAAAAACCCTCGGTGAGCTGCGCGGTGGCATGGTCAAGTTTCCGCAGGAGCTGATCAACGTGCCACTCGGCGGTGCGCGCGCGGCCGATGTAATGGCGAGCAAGGCGGTGGTGGACGCGGTACGCAGCGTGGAATCGGCGATGGGTGCCGAAGGCCGGGTGCTGCTGCGACCGTCCGGGACAGAACCGTTGATTCGCGTGATGGTCGAAGGCCGTGAGGCCGCCGTCGTGACCTCCAATGCCAATGCGATCGCCGAGGCGGTGCGCCACCTGGTCGCTGCCTAGGGGTTTTTCGCGGTCGACCCGCGTGTTGCCATTGATCTGGCGGCCCTGCACCGTTAAGCTACGCCGCCTGATTTGAAGGGGAATGCGACATGCGTCAGCCGTTGGTGGCGGGTAACTGGAAGATGAACGGATCGCGCGCCAGCGTGTCTGAACTGCTGGGCGGGCTCAAGTCCGGCATCGGTGCGGTGAATGCGGCGGAAGTCGCTGTCTGTGCGCCTTTTGTCTACATACCCGAAACGCAGAAACAGCTCGACGGCACGGCTATCAAGTGGGGCGGCCAGGATGTGTCGACCCACGAGTCCGGCGCCTACACCGGCGAGATCTCGGCGCAGATGCTTGGGGATTTCGGCTGTCACTTCGTCATCATCGGCCACTCCGAGCGCCGCGCTTATCACGGTGAGAGCGATATCCTGGTTGCCGAGAAGTTTACCGCGGCGCGTGCAGCGGGGCTGGTGCCGATACTGTGCGTCGGCGAGACCCTCGACGAGCGCGAGCGCGGCGTCACTGAACAAGTGGTGGCGCGTCAGCTCGACGCGGTGATCGAACATTGCGGAATCGACCTGGTGGGTCAGGGCGTCGTGGCCTACGAGCCGGTCTGGGCGATCGGCACCGGAAAAACCGCATCTCCCGAGCAGGCGCAGGAAGTGCACGCCTTCATTCGCGGTCGTCTGGCAGCCAACAGCCAGGCCGTTGCGGATGCAACCCGTGTCCTTTATGGCGGCAGCATGAACCCGAAAAATGCCGCCGAACTGATGGCGCAGCCGGATATCGATGGCGGCCTGATCGGCGGGGCGTCGTTGAAGGCCGAAGATTTCCTTGCGGTGTGCAAAGCGGCAAACCGCTGAGGTCGAAAGGTTAAGAAATGGAATCCATATTGGTAATCGTGCACCTGTTTCTGGCCATCGGCCTGGTCGGGTTGATCCTGATCCAGCATGGCAAGGGTGCGGACATGGGGGCCGCGTTCGGCTCGGGTGCTTCCGCGACCGTGTTCGGCTCGCGCGGCGCATCGAATTTTCTTAGCCGCAGCACCGCGATCCTGGCGACCTTGTTTTTCGTGACCAGCCTGGCGCTGGCCTACTTTGCCATGCAGACCAAGGAGCCGGCGACCTTGATGGAAGGCGTGGAGGCGCCGGCTGCCGCGGCGGTCGAGCAGGCTGCTCCCGCCAAGGTGCCTGAGGCCGTTGATCTGCCGTCTGTTCCGGAGACAGCAATTCCGGCGCAGGGTGACGACCTGCCCGCGGTGGCCAAGTAAGGGCGATCAGAGTTCCAGCCGAAGTGGTGAAATTGGTAGACACGCTATCTTGAGGGGGTAGTGGCGCAAGCCGTGCCGGTTCGAGTCCGGCCTTCGGCACCATACAAACGGTATCGCGAGCCCGCTGGCGATACCGTTTTTTTATGCCCGACATAACCAATGATAATTGTTTAAAAACAGATAGATAGGTGCGGGCCTCAATTTGACACTCATGGGTCCCGGTCGCTATGCTCTGGCCCCACCCAAGACAGCCCAACGAACACCGGTAAAACGGTTTTCTGCACCAGGGAACACGTGGAATGCTGGAAAACTACCTGCCAGTCCTGATCTTTATCGTCGTCGGCACCGTGGTAGGTGCGGCGATGATCGGCCTGGGTTTCGTCCTTGCGCCGAATCGACCGGACAGCGAGAAGAATTCGCCCTACGAGTGCGGGTTCGAGGCGTTCGAAGACTCACGCATGAAGTTTGACGTGCGCTACTACCTGGTGGCGATCCTGTTCATCATCTTCGACCTCGAGATCGCCTTTCTCTTCCCCTGGGCAGTGGTGTTGGACCAGATAGGCATGGTCGGCTTCTGGGCCATGATGATCTTCCTCGGCATCCTGGTCGTCGGGTTCATCTACGAATGGAAGAAGGGGGCTCTGGAATGGGAATAGAGGGCGTCCTCGACAAGGGTTTTTTCACCACCTCGCTGGACGGGGTGATCAACTGGGCGCGCACCGGCTCGATGTGGCCGATGACCTTCGGGCTGGCCTGTTGCGCAGTGGAGATGATGCACGCGGCAGCGGCCCGCTACGACATCGATCGCTTCGGCATGGTGTTCCGCCCCAGTCCGCGTCAGTCCGACGTGATGATCGTTGCCGGTACGCTGGTGAACAAGATGGCGCCCGCGTTGCGCAAGGTGTACGACCAGATGGCCGAGCCGCGCTGGGTCATCTCGATGGGTTCCTGCGCCAACGGAGGTGGTTATTACCACTACTCCTATGCCGTGGTGCGCGGATGCGATCGTATTGTGCCGGTCGACGTCTACGTGCCCGGTTGTCCGCCCACCGCGGAAGCCCTGCTGTGGGGCATTCTCCAGTTGCAGAACAAGATCCGCCGGACCAACACGATAGCCCGTTAATCCCGCTGGAACCGATTCAATGACGCCAGAAGACCGCTTGGATGAACTCGAGGAAGCGCTCGACGAGCACCTCGAAGAGTTCACAGACTGCCGCCGGGAACGCGCGCACGGTGAACTGACCCTCAGTGTGCCGCGCGATCAGTTGATTGCCGTCATGAAGCTGCTGCGCGAAAAGCGCGCACTGGCGTTCGAGCAGTGCATCGATGTCTGCGGCGTCGACTATGCCGCCTATGGCCAGTCGGAATGGGTCACCGGCATGGCTGCGAATTCCGGGTTCGGGCGCGCCGCCAGCCGGGAAAAGCCTGAGCTGAACGCGCCGGAACGCTTCGCGGTCGTTTATCACCTGCTTTCGCTCACCCACAACGTCCGTCTGCGGGTGAAGACCTTTCTCGATACCGATCGGCCAATCGTTGATTCCGTGGTCGGTGTCTGGGCCAGTGCGCTGTGGTTTGAACGCGAGGCCTTCGATCTGTTCGGCATCCTTTTCGCCGGGCACCCCGATCTGCGCCGCATCCTTACCGATTACGGCTTCATCGGCCATCCGTTCCGCAAGGATTTTCCGCTGATCGGACAGGTGGAGATGCGCTACGACGCCGAGCAGCGGCGCGTGATCTACGAGCCGGTCAGCATCGAACCACGTACCCTGGTACCGCGAGTCATTCGCGAGGACAGTCGCTACGAGTCCGGCTGGAAACCCGAACCCGCTACCGGGGAGGCCGAGTAGTCGCATGGCGGAAATCAGAAACTACACGCTGAACTTCGGCCCGCAGCACCCGGCTGCGCATGGCGTATTGCGCCTGGTGCTGGAGATGGACGGCGAAGTCATCGAGCGCGCCGACCCGCACGTCGGCCTGCTGCATCGCGGCACCGAGAAGCTGGCCGAAAGCAAGCCCTATAACCAGTCGATCGGCTACATGGATCGCCTGGACTACGTGTCGATGATGTGTAGCGAGCACGGCTATGTGCGTGCGATCGAGAAACTGCTCGGTATCGAGGCGCCGGAACGTGCGCAATACATCCGTACGATGTTTGACGAGATCACGCGCATCCTCAACCACCTGATGTGGCTGGGCACGCACGCGCTCGATGTCGGCGCGATGACGATGTTCCTGTACTGTTTCCGTGAGCGCGAAGACCTGATGGACTGCTACGAAGCAGTGTCGGGTGCGCGTATGCACGCCACTTATTACAGGCCCGGTGGCGTATACCGGGATCTGCCTGAGCAGATGCCGCGCTACGAGGAGAGCCAGTTCGGCAGTACCGCCGAGGCGAAGCGCCGCAACGCCGCTCGCGAGGGTTCGCTGCTCGATTTCATCGAAGACTTCGTCGACCGATTCCCGGGGCTGGTCGATGAATACGAGACTCTGCTGACGGACAACAGGATCTGGAAGCAGCGGACCGTCGGTATCGGCGTGGTGACTCCGGAGCGCGCGATGCAGCTGGGTTTCACCGGTCCGATGCTGCGTGGCTCGGGGATCGCATGGGATCTGCGCAAGAAGCAGCCGTACGCCGCATACGACCAGGTCGATTTCGACATCCCGATCGGGACCAATGGCGATTGTTACGACCGCTACCTGGTGCGGGTCGAGGAATTCCGTCAGTCCGCGCGCATCATCAAACAGTGCGTGCAGTGGCTGCGTGCCAACCCGGGCCCGGTGATGATTGGCGACCATAAGATCGCACCGCCCAGGCGCGCCGACATGAAGGATGACATGGAGGCCCTGATTCATCACTTCAAGCTGTTCACCGAAGGCTATTGCCCACCGCCCGGTGAGGTGTACGCCGCTGTCGAGGCGCCCAAAGGCGAATTTGGCTGTTATATCGTCTCGGACGGTGCCAACAAGCCGTATCGCCTTAAGATCCGTGCGCCGGGATTTCCACATCTGGCGGCAATGGACGAGATGGCGCGTGGGCACATGCTGGCCGACGTCGTCGCGATCATCGGCACCATGGATATCGTATTCGGGGAAATCGATCGATGAGTATGCGCAGCGAACCGATGGCGCGGGTCAACAAGGCGGAAAACAAGGACCAGCTGTTCACCCCCGAGGTGCGCGAGCAGATTGACGCCTGGATCGCCAAGTATCCGGAAGGCTGGCAGCAGTCGGCCTGTATGGCGGCGCTGATGTTCGTTCAGGATATGAATGGCGGACACCTGACCCGTGAGTTGATGGACCAGGTCGCCGATTATCTCGGCATGCCGGCCATCGCCGTTTACGAAGTTGCCACCTTCTATTCGATGTATGAGCACAAGCCGGTGGGTCGGCACAAGATCTGCCTGTGCACCAACGTGTCGTGCATGATCAACGGTTCGGACAATATCCTCGAGCACATCAGCAGCCGCTTGGGCATCGGGTTCGGTGGGGTCACCGCCGACGGAAAGTTCAGCCTCAAGGAGGTCGAGTGTCTTGGTGCCTGCGGTGGTGCGCCGATGATGCAGATCGGGCATACCTATTTCGAGAATCTGACGCCGGAACTGGTCGATCAGATTCTGGATGGCCTGGAGTAAAGCCGTGGCAAATGAAGTCTGCTTCCGAACCCTGCACAAAGATCGCCCCTGGCGGCTGGAGACCTATCAGTCGGATGGCGGCTACGAGGCGCTGAAGAAGATACTCAACGAGAAGGTCGCCCAGGAAGAGATCATCGAGGCAGTCAAGAAGTCCGGTCTGCGCGGGCGCGGCGGCGCGGGTTTCCCGACCGGGCTCAAGTGGAGCTTCATCAACCGTACCGCGCCGGGCGACCGCTACGTGGTGTGCAATTCGGACGAGGGTGAGCCGGGCACCTTCAAGGACCGAGATATCCTGCGTTACAACCCGCACGCCCTGATCGAGGGCATGATCATCTGTGGTTACGCGATCGGTGCCGTGGCCGGGTACAACTACATCCGCGGCGAGTTCTGGGAGCCCTACGAGCGCTTCGAAGAAGCCCTGGCGGAAGCACGCGAGGCCGGTCTGCTCGGCGAAAATATCCTGGGCAGCGGTTTCGACTTCGACATTCACTCGCATCTTGGCGCTGGCGCCTATATCTGCGGTGAAGAGACCGCGCTGCTCGAATCCATCGAAGGCAAAAAGGGCCAGCCGCGCTTCAAGCCGCCGTTCCCGGCGATGTTCGGGCTGTACGGGCGTCCGACGGTGATCAACAACACCGAGACTCTCGCCTCGGTGCCCGACATTTTGCGCCAGGGCCCGGACTGGTTCCGCGAGATCGGCGTGGCCAACAGCGGTGGTCCAAAGCTGTTCTCGATATCCGGCAACGTCACACGTCCGGGCAACTACGAGATCCCGATGGGCACGCCGTTTGCGGAACTGCTGGAAATGGCCGGCGGGATGCGTGACGGCCGGCCGTGCAAGGCGGTGATTCCGGGTGGATCCTCGGCGCCTGTGCTGCCCGGTGACGTCATGATGGATCTGACCATGGACTACGACAGTATCGCCAAGGCCGGTTCAATGCTGGGCTCTGGTGCCGTCATCGTGATGGACGACACCAATTGCATGGTCAAGGTGCTCGACCGCATTTCCTATTTCTACTACGAGGAATCCTGTGGGCAGTGCACGCCCTGTCGCGAGGGTACCGGGTGGATGCACCGGGTCGTGCACCGTATCGAAACCGGCAAGGGCCTCCAGGAAGACCTGGATCTGCTCGACGATGTCGCGAAGAAGATCATGGGGCGCACAATCTGTGCGCTGGGTGACGCGGCGGCGATGCCGGTGGCCGGGTTCATCAGGCATTTCCGCGACGAGTTCCAATACCACATCGATAACAAGAAGTGCATGGTGTAAGCCGCATGTCCGACGATCAAACCATCACCCTGGAAGTCGACGGTAAGAGGCTCGCGGCGAAGCCCGGCCAGATGCTGATCGAAGTCACCGATGCGGCAGGTATCACCGTGCCGCGTTTCTGTTATCACAAACACCTGTCGGTGGCGGCCAACTGTCGCATGTGCCTGGTCGAGGTCGAGAAGGCACCCAAGCCCCTGCCGGCCTGTGCCACACCGGTCATGGACGGCATGAAGGTGTTTACGCGCTCGCCACTGGCGCGCGAGGCCCAGAAGGGGACCATGGAGTTCCTGCTGATCAATCACCCGCTGGATTGCCCGATCTGTGACCAGGGTGGTGAATGCGAATTGCAGGACGTGGCCATGGGCTACGGCGGTGACGTGTCGCGCTATGCCGAGCGCAAACGCGTGGTCCGCGACGAGAACATCGGCGCCCTGATCGCCACCGACATGACCCGTTGCATCCACTGCACGCGCTGTGTGCGTTTTGGCGGTGAAATCGCCGGCCTGCGCGAAATGGGTGCGACCGGCCGCGGTGAGCACATGCGTATCGGCGTCTACGTCGAGCACAGCGTGGCATCTGAACTCTCGGGCAATGTCATCGACCTCTGTCCGGTCGGTGCCTTGACCGCAAAGCCCTCGCGGTTCAACGCGCGTGCATGGGAATTGACCGAGCATGACGGTATCGCGCCGCATGATGGCGTGGGCAGCAACCTGCACGTGCATGTGCGGCGCAGCCAGGTGATGCGCGTGGTGCCGCGTGAGAACGAGGCGCTCAACCAGACATGGATCTCCGACCGGGATCGCTTCAGCTACCAGGGCCTGTATAGCAGTGACCGTCTGCTACGGCCGATGCTGCGCGAAAACGGCCGGCTGCGCGAGGTCGACTGGCAGCAGGCGCTGCAGGCCGCAGCCAGGTTGCTCAAGGACGCAGCAGGCGATGGCGTCGGTGCCCTGGTGTCGCCGAGCGCGACGCTCGAAGAGCAGTATCTGGCGGCACGCCTGGTGCGCGGACTCGGCAGTACGAATATCGATCACCGGCTGCGGCAAAGCGATTTTCGTGGCGACGGTGCCGATCCTGCGCTGCCCTGGCTGGGGCAGAAAGTTGCCGATCTGGCGACCAACCAGGCGACCCTGCTGGTCGGATCGTGGCTGCGCAAGGACCAGCCGATGCTCAATCACCGCGTACGTCAGTCGGTCATGGAAGGCGGCCAGGTGATGGCAATCAACCCGGTGGCCTACGATTTCAACTACGAGCTGGACGTCGACATCGTATGCGCCCCATCGGCGATGACCACCGAGCTGGCCGGTGTCGCCGCGGCTCTGGGGGCGGACACCCAGGGTATTGCTGTGGAGGCCGATCAGGCGCACCGCGCCATCGCTGAAGCGCTCAAGGGTGCAGGGCAGGGTACGGTCCTGCTCGGCAGCGCCGCAATGATGCACCCGGATTTCTCGATCCTGCGCGCACTGGTTGCAGGTATCGCGGCAGCAGCAGGTGTTAGCGTGGGGTTCGTCGGCAGTGGCAGCAATGATTGCGGCGCCTGGATGGCCGGTGCGGTCCCGCACCGTGTCGCCGGCGGTGCCCCGGTCAGTCCACCGGGAATCGGTGCACGCGCGATGCTCGAGCAGGTTCGCAATCTCTATCTCTGTGTCGGTGTCGAGCCGGAGATGGACGTGGCGGATCCGGCGCTGCTGGCGTCCGCCCTCAAAGGGGCGCAGGTGGTGGCGCTGAGCAGCTACGCCTCGCCCTGGTTGCTGGAGCATGCCGATGTCCTGCTGCCAATAGCGGCGTTTGCCGAGACCTCCGGTACCTTCGTCAATGTCGAGGGTGGCGTTCAGAGTTTCCAGGGCGTCGCCGCGCCACAGGGCGAGGCCCGCCCCGGTTGGAAGGTGCTGCGTGTACTGGGCAACCTGACCGACCTCGAGGGATTCGAATACGTCGATTCCACCGAGGTGCGCGACGAGGTGCTGGCCGCCTGCGCCGGGCTGGCGCCGGACAATGCGGTGGGGGCAGCTGTTGGCGTGCCCGTCGAGCTGCGGTCATCGGACTGGGAGCGCATCGGCGGCGTGCCGATGTACCGTATCGACGCAATCACGCGGCGTGCACATGCCTTGCAGCTGACCCCGGACGCCTGGGGGGCTTCGGCGCGCCTGAGTGCCCAGTCTGCGCAGACACTCGGATTGGGCGACGATGCGGCGATCCGCATCACCCAGGGAGAGGCCAGTGCCGAATTTGCGGTGCGCATCGACGACGCCGTGCCTGATGGCTGCGTCTGGTTACCGACTGCGGTGCCGGGCAGCGAGGCGTTGGGCTGCGGCTTTGGTCCTGTCTCAGTGGAGAAGGTGTAACCGATGGATGCCGTGATCGAACTGTGGACGGCGTTGCCGGTGGTCATTCAGATCATGATCAAGATCGTCACGATCATGTTGCCCTTGATGATACTGGTCGCCTATTACACCTACGCCGAGCGCAAGATCATCGGATACATGCAGGTGCGCATGGGACCGAACCGGGTCGGTTTCTTCGGTATGCGCCTGTGGGGCCTTGGTCAGCCGATCGCCGATGCGGTCAAGCTGATGTTCAAGGAGATTGTGGTCCCGAGCGGCGCCAACAAGTTGCTGTTCCTGATCGCGCCGATGCTGTCCATCGGCCCGGCGCTGGCCGCCTGGGCGGTGTTCCCATTCAATGCCGGGTTGGTCCTGGCCGACGTCAACGCCGGTCTGTTGTACATCCTGGCAATGACATCGCTTGGTGTGTACGGCGTCATCATTGCGGGCTGGGCGTCCAACTCGAAGTACGCTTCCCTCGGCGCGATGCGATCGGCAGCGCAGATTGTCTCCTACGAAATCGCGATGGGCTTTGCCCTGGTGGGTGTGCTGGTCGCCGCCGGCAGTCTCAACCTTGGTGATATCGTGGCGGCGCAGCAGGGCAGCGTGTTCCACTGGTTCTGGCTGCCACTGATGCCCCTGTTCCTGATCTATTTCATCTCCGGCGTGGCCGAGACCAACCGTGCGCCCTTTGATGTCGCCGAGGGCGAATCGGAGATCGTGGCCGGTTTCCATGTCGAGTATTCGGGCATGACCTTCGCGGTTTTCTTCCTCGCCGAATACGCAAACATGATTCTGATCTCGGCACTCAGTGCGTTGATGTTCCTCGGTGGCTGGTTGTCGCCGCTGCCTGAGGCCTGGGTCGACGGTGTGTTCCTGCTCGATCACGGCTTCCACTGGCTGCTCATCAAGACGTTCTTCTTCATGTTCCTGTTCCTGTGGTTCCGCGCGACCTTCCCGCGCTATCGCTATGACCAGATCATGCGCCTTGGCTGGAAGGTGTTCATCCCGATCACGATCGTGTGGATCGTGGTGGTCGCGGTGATGAAGGTGACCGCGATGCCCTGGTGGTTCAACTGAGGCATGCCGAAATGAAAGCCATCACGAATTACATCCGCAGCCTGTTTCTCTTTGAACTTCTAAAGGGACTCAGCGTTACCGGCAGCTATTTCTTTGCGCGCAAGTTCACCTTGCAGTATCCGGAGCAGAAGGCGCCGGTGTCGCCGCGTTTTCGTGGCCTGCACGCGCTGCGCCGTTATCCGAACGGTGAAGAGCGCTGTATCGCCTGCAAGTTGTGCGAGGCGGTCTGTCCCGCGCTGGCGATCACGATCGAGGCCGAACCGCGCGACGATGGTTCGCGTCGAACGACGCGGTACGACATCGATCTGTTCAAATGCATCTACTGCGGATTCTGTGAGGAGTCCTGCCCGGTGGACTCCATCGTCGAGACGCGCATCTACGAGTACCACTTTGAGAATCGCGGCGAACAGATCATGACCAAGCAGATGCTGCTCGATATCGGCGACAAGTATGAAAAGCAGCTGGCGGCCGACCGGGCCGTGCAGGCAAACGTGCGCTGACCCGGATACATCACATGAGTTTCGAAAAGTTTTTGTTCTACGTGTTTGCCGCCATCCTGGTGTTCGCTGCGGTCATGGTCATCACCCGCAAGAACCCGGTGCACTCGGCACTTTTCCTGGTGCTGGCCTTTTTCAACAGTGCCGGTCTGTGGATGCTGGCCGAGGCTGAGTTCCTGGCGATTGCGCTGGTGCTGGTGTACGTCGGTGCGGTCATGGTGCTTTTCCTGTTCGTGGTGATGATGCTCGACATCAACATCGCCGAGCTGCGCGCGGGGTTCGTGCGCAATGCGCCGGTGGCCATCCTGGTCGCATTGGCGATGGTCGTCGAACTCGTGTTGGTGGTTGGGCCGCAGCGTTTCGGTCTGGAAGCGGTGGCGGCCCCGGCGGCCAATCCGGCTGAATACAGCAATACCGAAGAGCTGGGGCTGGCATTGTTTACCCAGCATCTCTACGCGTTCGAGATCGCCGCGGTGATCCTGCTGGTCGGTATCGTCGCTGCGATCGGCCTGACCATGCGTAAGCGTCCCGAGACCAAGAGCCAGGACCCGTCGCGTCAGTCGACTGTCAAGGCCCGCGATCGCCTGCGCGTGATCAAGATGGACGCAGAGGAGAAAGGCTGATGATTGCCCTGTCGGATTACCTGATCGTGGGTGCGATCCTGTTCTCGCTCAGTGTTGCGGGCATCTTCCTCAATCGCAAGAACGTGATTTTGCTGCTGATGTGCATCGAGCTGATGTTGCTGGCGGTCAACATGAACTTTGTCGCGTTCTCGCATTTCCTCGGCGATACCGCGGGCCAGGTCTTCGTTTTCTTTATTCTCACAGTGGCAGCTGCTGAGGCGGCGATCGGCCTGGCGATTCTGGTCGTGCTGTTCCGCAACCGGCGCACGATCAATGTTGCCGACCTGGATACCTTGAAGGGCTAGAGATGGAACCGATCCTACTGACCATCGTTCTGGCGCCGCTGCTCGGCGCCATCATCGCGGGCCTGCTGCGCAACCAGGTGGGACGCGTCGGCGCGCACTCGGTGACCATTCTGGGTGTGGGCATCTCGTGCGTGTTGTCGCTCTACGTGCTGTGGCAATTCGCGTTTGAGGGTGCGGCCACCTATAACGAGACCGTTTATACCTGGATGGTCAGCGACGGTCTGCGCATGGAGATCGGGTTCCTGATCGATCGCCTGACCGCGATGATGATGGCGGTGGTGACTTTCGTCTCGCTGATGGTCCACATCTATACCATCGGCTACATGGCTCACGAAGAGGGTTACGAACGCTTTTTCAGTTATATCGCGTTGTTCACCTTCTCGATGCTGATGCTGGTCATGGCCAACAACTTCCTGCAGCTGTTCTTCGGCTGGGAGGCCGTCGGCCTGGTTTCGTACCTGTTGATCGGCTTCTACTTCAAGCGTGAGACGGCGATCTTCGCCAACATGAAGGCCTTCCTGGTCAACCGCGTCGGTGATTTCGGCTTCATCCTCGGCATCGCCGCGATCGCGATGTACTTCGGCAGCCTGGACTACAAAGAGGTCTTCGACCGTGCGCCGCAGTTCGCTGACAAGACCATCGTTATCTGGGGCGACAGCAGTTGGATGCTGATGACGGTGATCTGCATCCTGCTGTTCATCGGCGCGATGGGTAAGTCGGCGCAGGTGCCGCTACACGTTTGGCTGCCCGACTCGATGGAAGGCCCGACCCCGATCTCGGCGCTGATCCATGCCGCAACCATGGTAACCGCCGGTATCTTCATGGTGGCGCGGATGTCGCCGCTTTACGAGCTGTCGGAGACTGCGCTGACCTTCGTGCTGGTGATCGGGGCGACGACGGCATTTTTCATGGGCCTGATCGGCATCGTGCAAAACGACATCAAGCGCGTTGTGGCATATTCGACGCTGTCGCAGCTCGGCTACATGATCGCCGCGCTGGGCGCCTCGGCCTATGCAGCCGGTCTGTTCCATTTGATGACCCATGCGTTCTTCAAGGCCCTGCTGTTCCTTGGTGCTGGCTCGGTGATCATCGGCATGCACCACGACCAGGACATTCGCAATATGGGCGGCATCCGCAAGTACATGCCGATCACGCATTGGACGGCGTTACTCGGATCGTTGGCACTGATCGGATTTCCGGGTTTCTCGGGCTTTTTCTCCAAGGATGCGATCATCGAGGCCGTGCACCATTCGCAGATCGCCGGAGCAGGGTACGCCCATGTCCTGCTGGTAGCCGGGGTATTTGTCACCGCGCTTTACAGCTTCCGCATGTATTTCCTGGTGTTCCATGGCAAGGGCCCGCGTGATGAGCATGCCAAGGCGCATCTGCACGAGTCACCTGCTGTCGTAACCGTGCCGTTGGTTCTGTTGGCCATTCCATCCGTGTTCATCGGCTACTTCACGGTCGGTCCGATGCTGTTCGGCGACTACTTCGACGGCGTGCTGACGGTCGCTGCCGTCCATGACACCCTTGGCCAGATCCATTTCGACGGTGCCTTCGCGTTTATGTTGCATGGTGTGATGGCGCTGCCGTTCTGGTTGGCGATGGCCGGGCTTGCAACTGCCTGGTTTGTGTACACGCGCAAGCCCGAGATCGCGCGCAATCTGGCGATCAGATTCGATTGGGCGCATTTCATCCTCGATCGCAAATACGGATTCGACGAGTTCAACCAGATGGTGTTTGCCGGCGGCAGCAAGATGCTGGGCAAGTTCCTGTGGATGGTCGGCGATCGTGCGCTGATCGACGGCATCGCGGTGAACGGTTCGGCACATTCGGTAGGCAGGTTTGCCACGGCCGTGCGCTACCTGCAGACGGGCATGCTCTACCACTATGCGATGGCGATCATCGTCGGACTGCTCGGCCTGTTGGCCTGGTTCGTGCTGCGTGGCTGATCCGGTCGAAGACGGCGGCCCATCGGAAACAGAATTTAGAGACGATTGAATCATGACTGCAGACTGGCCGATTATCAGTGCGACCATTTGGCTCCCGATCCTGGGTGGCGCAATCGTGCTGGCGAGTGGCGACCGGGCACCAAACGTGTCCCGTTGGCTGGCGTTGATATTCGCTATCGTGACCTTCCTTGTCAGCATTCCGCTCTATACCGGGTTCGATGCCGCTTCCGCGCAGATGCAGTTTGTCGAGAAGGCGGCCTGGGTGCCGGCTTTCGATATCCATTACTACCTCGGAGTCGACGGCATTTCGATGCCACTGATCCTGCTGACGACCTTCATCTCGATACTCGTGATCATCGCCGGCTGGGAAGTCATTCAGTACAAACCGTCGCAATACATGGCGGCCTTCCTGATCATGGAAGGCGTGATGGTCGGTGTGTTCGCGGCTCTGGATGCGATGTTGTTCTACGTGTTCTGGGAAGCGATGCTGATCCCGATGTTCATCATCATCGGTGTCTGGGGTGGACCCAACCGTGTCTACGCCACGATAAAGTTCTTCCTGTACACCTTCCTAGGTTCGGTGTTCATGCTGGTCGCCCTGATCTACATGTATTTCAAATCGGGCTCGATGGAAATCCTGGCGTTCCATGATCTGAAATTGAACCTGACCGAACAGGTTCTGATCTTCGTCGCCTTCCTGCTGGCATTTGCGGTGAAGGTGCCGATGTGGCCGGTGCATACCTGGCTGCCGGATGCACACGTCGAGGCGCCGACGGGTGGATCGGTGATCCTGGCGGCGATCATGCTGAAGATTGGCGGCTATGGATTCCTGCGATTCAGTCTGCCAATCACGCCGGATGCCAGCAGTGAACTCGATTGGCTGATCATCACGATGTCGCTGGTCGCGGTCGTGTATATCGGGTTCGTGGCCCTCGTGCAGCAGGACATGAAGAAGCTCATCGCCTACTCATCGATCGCGCACATGGGTTTCGTCACCCTCGGTTTCTTCATCGTCTTCATCATCCTGGCGCGTAGTGACGTCGATAGCGGCGCGGTGCTCGGGATGCAGGGTGGAATGGTGCAGATGGTGTCACATGGTTTCATCTCGGCAGCGATGTTCCTGTGTGTCGGAGTGCTGTATGACCGTATGCACAGCCGCGAGATCAGCGACTACGGCGGCGTCGTTAACGTGATGCCCTGGTTCGCGGCGTTCATGGTGTTCTTTGCGATGGCTAACGCCGGACTGCCGGGCACCTCAGGTTTTGTGGGTGAGTTCATGGTGATTCTGGCGAGCTTCCGTGCCGACTTCTGGTTTGCCTTCCTGGCTGCGACCACGTTGATTGTCGGTGCGGCCTACACGCTGTGGATGGTCAAGCGCGTCGTGTATGGCGAAGTCGGCTCGGCCAAGGTGGCTGCGCTCGAGGACATCAACAGGCGTGAGGCATTGGTACTCAGTTCGCTGGCGGTCGCCGTGTTGATTCTCGGTCTCTGGCCGGCACCCCTGATCGAGGTGATGGACGCATCGATCGAGAACCTGGTCAGGCACATCGCCGTGACCAAGCTGTGAGCACTTTTTTCGAATTCAAGGCGCAGACCCGGTAAGCCCGTATGCAATACAATCTCGCTTCGATGCAACCCGCACTGCCGGAGATTTTTCTCCTGACGGCTGCTTGCCTGATTCTCGTGATCGACCTGTTCCTGACCGAGCGCACGCGCCTGCTGACATACGGTCTGGCCCTTGCAACCCTGATCGGCGCGATCGGCCTCACGGTGGTCGGTGCCGGTCCCGAGCGGCAGATCCTGTTCGACGGCAGCTTCGTGCGCGACCCGATGGCCGATGCACTCAAAACCGGGCTGTTGTCGATTGCCCTGTTCGCCTTCGTGTATGCCAAGGACTACCTGCGCGGTCAGGGCATACTTCGGGGCGAGTACTATGCACTGGGCCTGTTCGCTGTGCTCGGCATGATGGTCATGATCTCAGCCAACAGCTTCCTCACGGTTTATCTTGGCCTCGAATTGCTGGCGCTGTGCCTTTATGCACTGGTGGCGTTCAACCGTGACTCCGACAGCGGCGCAGAGGCGGCCATGAAGTATTTCGTCCTCGGGGCGCTCGCATCCGGGATGTTGTTGTACGGTATCTCGATGGTGTACGGGGCCACTGGCCAACTGGTGTTGCCCGAAGTGGCTGCAGTCATCGCCAGCGGCAAGGCCGACCAGACCGTCCTGGTGTTCGGTCTGGTATTCATCGTGATCGGCGTGTCGTTCAAGTTCGGCGCTGTGCCATTCCACATGTGGGTGCCGGACGTGTATCACGGCGCGCCGACTGCGGTGACCCTGTTTCTCGGCAGCGCACCCAAGATCGCAGCCTTTGCGCTGGCGATGCGTCTGCTGGTCGATGGCATGGGGGGGCTGCTCGCACAATGGCAGGATATGCTGGTGATCCTGGCGGTATTGTCGATGGCCCTGGGCAACCTCGTCGCGATCGCGCAGACCAACATCAAACGCATGCTGGCCTATTCAACGATCTCGCATGTCGGCTTCATCTTCCTCGGCCTGCTGGCGGGCAGTGACAAAGGCTATGCCGCAGCGATGTTCTACGCGATCGTCTACGCGCTGACCGCTGCCGGGGGATTCGGCGTTATCGCGATGCTTAGCCGCAAGGGCTTCGATGCCGAGAACATCCATGACCTCAAGGGACTGAACGACCGCAGTCCCTGGCTGGCATTCATGATGCTGTTGATCCTGTTCTCGATGGCAGGTGTGCCCCCCACCGTCGGCTTTTTTGCCAAGTTGTTCGTGCTCGACGCGGTGATCAGCATCGATATGGTGTGGCTGGCTGGTATCGCGGTGTTCTTTTCGATTATCGGTGCCTTCTATTACATCCGCGTGGTCAAGGTGATGTACTTCGACAAACCGATCGACAGTTCGCCGCTGGTGGCGTCGATGGATACGCGCGTGATGATGTCCGTCAACGGATTGGCCGTGCTGGGCTTCGGTTTGTTCCCGGCAGCGTTGCTGGGAGTGTGCAGGGCTGCATTCGGCGCCTGACAGGTGGCGTGTACTGAACAAAAAACGCCATATTCAGGTTGTTCTCCATAGCCGCTATATGTAGAATTACTAATGTCAGTTGCGGGGTGGAGCAGTCTGGCAGCTCGTCGGGCTCATAACCCGAAGGTCGTAGGTTCAAATCCTGCCCCCGCTACCAAATCAAGCCACGTAAGTGGCTGAACAAAAAGGCTTATCTCTAACGGGGTAAGCCTTTTTTGTTGCTTGTCTTTCCTGCGGTTTTCCTCGTGGACACTGTATGGACAAAAGACATGGCAACCATTTCGAAACTCCCTTCTGGGAAGTATCAGGCAAAGGTCGGGCGAGGCGGCCACCGGACCTTATCCAAGAGGAGTCTCATCGGTTGACCTCCAGACCGGTCCGCCAGGGAAGGGTGGAGTTTGTGCGGGGACGAAGACTGATGGCATTCGACAAGTTCATGTTCTACGCCTGTGCTGGCTCCCACGACGGGTTGGATCACGTGGAAGAGAAGGTCCCGGCGGTTCTGCCCGAACCGTGCCTGCTATCGAGCCGATGCAGCAGTTGGGCCTCCAGACGGGTGCATTGTGGCAGCCACAGCCACACGAACAGGGCCAACGAGCAAAGCAGGTCGGCGAGTTGCAGACCGTCCATCAGCATGCTGCCCAGCGTCAGGGCAAAGATCAGTCCACGATTCGCGTTGATGAGGCGGATGCGTCGTCGGGTATTCATGTCGGATTTCCCTGTGCTGCGATCACCGTGCGCAAGGCCCGCTTCGGGGCGAGGATATCGGTAAAGACGATCCGCTGAAGGAGTCGGTGCATCCTCGTTGGCGTCGCGCCTCTGGATGCGTCTGACCGGAAGGCGCTTTCCGCACCGCTGATGGTGGCGTCGACCGCCAGAAGGCTCATCCTGTTGGCGACTGGTGCGCTCACAACAGTGCCCTCATCTTCTCGCGAGCACGATAAAGGCGTGTGCCTGCAGCGGCATTGGAGATGCCAAGTCGGTCTGCGATCTCCTTTTGAGAGTAGCCGTAGACGACCTGCATCAGCAGAGGCTCGCGGTACTCCGAGGTGAGTCGATCAAGGGCTCGACGCAGCACAAAAGCCTCGGTCGAGGTGTCGTAATCGCTGCGCTCGGCGGCCAGGTCCTCGGTCGGTGTTTCCGACGCCTGCGGTCGCCGACGCCCGAAGTGCCGCGCATTCTCGCGGCGCACGATCATCAGCAGCCAACTCTTTGCGGCCCTCGTGTCCTTGAGCCGGTCCAGCGACTTCCAGGCCCGGATCATTGTTTCCTGCACCAGGTCCTCGGCCAGAGACCGGTCCCCGGAAAGCCAATAGGCGAACCGAAAAAGATCGTCCATGTGCACGGCGATCAGCTCATTGAACCGTTGCTCGCGGCTGCGTCCGTTTCTGCGGGTGCTCTGCCGCGTCTCCTCGTCGCCACGACCCGTGGGGACACCATTGAGTGGCTGCCGGATGGTCCAGCCATGCCAGTCAAGAATCGACGTGGCGTACCCTGAGAGTTTCTGGGGCGAGAAGGCGCGCGCCATCGGGCGCTCGCCAACACGATGGCCGGTATGACCCGTCCCGCCCGGTGCCAGGGTGATACTCCCAGAAGGAGTGGTTTGGTTTGTCTCGGAATTCATCGCGTTCTCCTGTTCCGCGGAGGCTCGTGCAATTCGAGGCGGACGACGCGGATGCACATGTCGCCGCGCCCGCCAGTGTCAAAGCTTCAATTCACTCAGGCCCTGGTGATCGTCGGGTCGACGTCCCAGCGGCCAGTGATACAGCCGCTGCGACTCCCCGATCGGCAGGTCGTTGATGCTGGCGAAGCGGTGGCGCATCAGGCCGTTGTCGTCGAACTCCCAGTTCTCGTTGCCGTACGCACGGAACCAGCTGCCAGCGTCGTCGTGCCATTCGTAGGCGAACCGCACGGCGATGCGGTTGCCGGTGAACGCCCACAGCTCTTTGATCAGGCGGTAGTCGAGTTCCCTGTCCCATTTGCGCCGCAGGAACTGCACGATGGCATCGCGGCCTTGCAGGAACTCGGCACGGTTACGCCAGCGGCTGTCTGGCGTGTAGGCCAGCGACACCTTGTCGGGATCGCGGCTGTTCCAGGCGTCTTCGGCGAGTCGGACCTTCTGCGTCGCCGTTTCCAGCGTGAACGGTGGCAGCGGGGGGCGTTGAGCATTCATGGTGTTTCTCCGTAATTGGCGAGGCGGGCGCGCAGCACGGCGTTTTCTGACGCGAGGTTGTCGAGGCGTTCATATAGCGGGCGCACGGCCTCGCTGACCTGGTCCTCGGTGAAGCGCGGCGTGATGTGCTGCGAACAGTTCCAGTCGTAGGCCTGCAGGTGCAGGCGAAAGATGCGTTCGGGTGTTGCCTTGTAGCCGGGCACCGCGACCTGCTGGGTCAGCTCCGGGTCGGCATCGAGTGCGAGTACGTCGACACGTACATACATCTTCAGGCGTGCACGCTGTGCGTAGTCCATCAGCAGCAGGCAGGCGCGGTCATCGGCGCTGACATTGCCGGTGCTGATGTATTGCCGGTTGCCGCGGTAGTCGGCGAACGCGAGCGTGCGCGCGTCGAGCACTCTCAGAAAACCGCGTGGACCGCCGCGGTACTGCACGTAGGGCCAGCCGGTCTCGGACACCGTCGCGAAATAGAAGCTGTCGCGTTCGGCGATGTAACCGGCCACGTTGTCGCTGAAGCGGTCGAACGCGCGGTGGCCCCTGAAGTCGGACCATATCCGGTCGGCATTCATTTGCTCCTGCACCGTCTTGACGCTGGGCGTCAGCGCGATGTCGAGAAAGCCGTAGGCCATGCGGAGTCTCCCGGTGTGTGGTGGAAAGCGCCCGGGGCAGCTGACCCGGGCGATGGACGTCAGGCGGCTTCGTTGGCGCGAATCTCGGGGAAGTCGATATCCGTCTTCGCGACCTCGTTGAGGTAGTTGGTGAAGCTGTTCTCAGCGACCAGGGCGACGATCTCAACGATCTGCGCGTCGCTGAAGCCGGCTGCTCGCACGGTGGCCAGATCGCCCTCGCTGACGTGACCGCGCTCGCGTGCGACCTTGGCGGCGAAGTGCACCGCAGCGTTGGCCCTGGGGTCTGCCGACGCGCCTTTGCGGTTCAGGGCGATCTCTTCCGGACTGATCTTCGCGAGGTTGAGGCCCAGGTAGGTGTGAGCCGACAGGCAGTAGTCGCAGCCGTTCACCTGGGCGACGGCCAGCGCGATGCGTTCGCGGGTCTTGGCGTCCAGCGCCTTGGTCAGGGCGCCGTTGAAGCCGGTGTAGGCGCTCAGCGCGGCCGGGCTCAGGCCGATCAGGCGGAACAGGTTGGGGACCGAGCCGAGCTGTCGGCGCACGGCGTCGAGCGTGGCCTTGGAGGCTTCGGGTGCGTTGTCGAGCGATGGGATGGCGATGCGTGACATGGTGTTCTCCTTGCGAGTTGAGGGCCTGCTTGGCCCGGTGAGAAGAACACTAGGGGCTTTCGAAAAGAAAGATAATCCGCCATTATCGAGAACGACTATTTTAAAAAATGAGATAATCGATGGATCGACTCGAAGCCATGTCGATGCTGGTCGCGGTCACCGAGCGGGGCAGCTTCTCTGCCGCGGCGCGCGCCCTGGACGTGCCACTGGCCACGCTGAGTCGTAAGGTGTCCGACCTCGAATCGCAGCTCGGTGCGCGCCTGCTGATCCGCACGACGCGCAAACTGACGCTGACCGATGCCGGTATCGCCTATGTCGCCTCCGCGCGCCGCATCCTGGAGCAGGTTGACGAGGCCGAACGCGAAGCGGCCGGCGAGTTCACGCAGCCGAAGGGCGAACTGGTGCTCACGGCGCCGATCATGTTCGGACGGCTGCACGTACTGCCGGTCGTTGCCGAGTTCCTGGCCGCGTTCCCCGAGATCAACATCCGCCTGCACCTGGGTGACCGCAACGTCGACCTGATCGACGATCACGTCGACATGGCCGTGCGGTTCGGCGCGCTGCCGGACAGCTCGATGGTCGCGACGCCGATCGGCGATATGCGCACGGTCACCTGCGCGAGCCCGGCAGTGTTGGAGCGGCACGGCATGCCCGACCGGCCCGACGCGTTGCTGGATTATCCAATCGTTGCGGTCGAGATCCCCTTGCCGACACCGGCCTGGCGATACCGGGTGCCCGGTTCCGACACGACGCTGGAGATACCGGTCGTCCCACGCCTCGCCGTGACGACGACCGAGGCTGCGGCGCAGGCGGCGATTCAGGGGGTTGGGGTAACGCGGCTGTTGCATTACCAGGTTGCCGACGCTGTCGTCCGCGGCGAGTTACGGATTGTTCTCGAGACTTACGAGATGGAACCGGCGCCGGTTCACCTGGTGCATGCGTCGCGCGGTCGCATGCCGCTGAAGATGCGCCGGTTCCTTGATTTTTCAGCCCCGCGTCTCAGGGAGACGCTTCGCCAGATCAGCGAGGCCGGGCGCGGCTAGCCTCGTCCCGCGATGACGTCCCGAACCCGTGTCTGCCGCCCGACCGCGGCCGCAAAGCGGCTATCGCTTGTGGCCGCACTGGGAGGGACCAGATTCGTTCACGATGAATTCGTCACGGGGGTGTTTGCACCAAACCCTCCGTATCACCCCGAGTGGTGCGCCCATAGCCTGCCCCGGACTCGATCCGGGGTCATCGCGGCACGGCGTTCGGCTGGCTCAGACTCCTTCGGGTCCGTACCCACCATCGATTGGTTCGTCGCAGCCCGGCAGCGTCTGCAGCGTTAACACCTTACGGCCCTGTTCTCATCCAATGGCGATGCGGTAGGTGATTGGGGACCCTTCCGTCGTTTAGGGAAGCCTTCCATGGTGCAACGTCAGTGATGTAACAACTTTAAGCCCGGTCATCCCTGACCGGGCGTTCACCGAACCGCGAAGTGACGTTAAGTCACTTCGGTTTCGGTTCACCCATCGGGCCGGTCTTGAGACCGTCACCGGCCGGGTGCCTGTTCTCCGCATCCCATTTCAGCAACCGCCGCTGCACCGGTCCGAGCCGTCGCCAAGACGCCGACGTACGACAGGAATCTGCCTTTCGCTGAAATCGATATCGCCCGCCAGCCGGTTGAGATGGCGGAGGTGGTTGAACGCGGCAACCGGCGTGCCGTGCCACCAGTCTTTCCCGATGGGTAATTCCGTCGTTGGCTACGACGAACGGTCGCACATCGACCTGGCTGGCGTGGGCAACAAACGCCCGCAACCAGACGCCAAAAAAAAATTTTGTAAAAAAGAATGCGGACCAGTGGGTCTCTTTGGGGGAGCGCGGTGCGGGATGTTTTGCGAGCACTTGACCCAATGGCGTCAAACCAAGCGAGCCAGGCGGGTTGCGTTTCGATCAGCCGAATGGCGAAACACGCCGCCCCCTCGGCGGCGGCGCTTCCACAAAGAATTCCCGGGCTTCCGCGAGGCGGCCCGTTGAATCGCGGCGCGGATGCCGCGGCCCGTACACCCAGGTGTCGGGTTGATAACCGGTCGGGTCGAGGCCCGGCCCGGTGGTTCGACTGCCAACCGGATGTCGGTAGCTCGGACGATTGCAGAAACCTCAACCCTTAACGCTTTAGGAGCATGAAATGCAAACTCAGACTTCGAACCTGCAGAAACTCATGGGCGTCTTCGCTCTGTTGATGGTCCTGGTCTCGCCCTTTGATGCCTTTGCGTCCTTGCAGAGTTACATCCCGCAGTACGGTACGGCCCTGTCCGGTTATGACGCGGTTGCCTATCACGCGCAGAACGCTGCGGTTCGTGGTGATACAGGCAACGTTGTGTATCACAAGGGCCTGGCCTATCTGTTCGCGAACAAGGCCAACGCCGACACGTTTCGAGCCAACCCCGGCAAATACGAGCCCGCGTACAACGGTTACTGCGCCATGGGCGTGGCACTGGGCAGGAAGTTCCCCGGTGACCCCGAGGCATTCCGCGTAGTCGATGGCCGCCTGTACCTGAACCTGAACCCGGACATCCAGGCAACCTGGCTGAAGGACGTTCCGGGCAACATCGGGAAGGCCGAGGAAAACTGGCCGGAGATTGTTGACGTTCATCCGAACCACCTTTAAGGCCCCTCGGCGCTCGAGGTGCGTACTCCCTCGGGCGCTTTTTCAGCTCAACCGAAAGTTCCCACACGCTTAAGGAGAATTCCCATGAACAGACGCAAGTTTCTCACCGCTGCTGCAGTCGCCGGCGTATCCGCCCTTGCCGTGACCGCGGCTCAGGCCGGTTTGAAGAACCGGGAAAAGTGCTACGGCATTGCGAAGGCCGGTGCCAATGACTGTGCCAACGCCACCGGAACGCATGGGTGTGCCGGGCAGGCGAAGGTCGACAACGACCCGAACGAGTACAAGTACGTGCCCACCGGTACCTGCACCGGGATGGGTGGTTCCTTGAAGCCCGGCTTGAAATCTTGAGTCGACGGCGCAAGCGGCGGTGCGTTCATCGCGAACGCACCGTCCCCTCTGGCCTACAAAGAATTGATTCCATGCCGCAGGCACTAGCGACTTTGAAGGGTTTCGGCGTCGGTCTGCGTGCGCCTCACTACCGCGAATTCCTCGCACAGCGACCGCCGGTGGATTGGATCGAGGTGCATACCGAAAACTACTTCGGCGCCGGCGGTTGGGACCTGCGCGTACTCGAGACCCTGCGGACCGACTACCCGCTCAGCCTGCACGGTGTTGGACTCGGACTCGGTTCGGCGACCGACGAGTATTTCGACGATCACCTCGAGAGAGTGTTTCGGGTGGCCCGGCGTTTCGAGCCGGCGCTGATCTCTGAGCACCTGAGTTGGGCAGTCATACCCGGCCGCCACCTGAACGACCTGTTGCCTATGCCGCTGACCACCGAAGCGCTGCAGTTGGTCTGTGAGCGTGTTGACCGGGCCCAGCGGCGGCTGGGGCGAATCCTGCTGGAGAATGTTTCGACGCACCTGCGTTTCGCCGCCGATACGCGCGGCGAGGCCGAGTTTCTGGATGAGGTCGCGCGCCGGACCGGCTGCGGCGTCCTGCTCGACGTCAACAATCTTTATGTCAACGAATGCAACCACGGAGAGGATGCCTGTGCCGCGGTGGCGGCGATCGCGCCGTCGGCGGTCGCCGAGATCCATCTGGCCGGACACCTGGTGACCCCGGACTCCGTCGTCGATCACCATGGGGCGCCAGTCGCCGACGCGGTGTGGCACCTGTATCGCCACTGCATTTCGTGCTTTGGCGAAATTCCAACCCTGATCGAATGGGATACCGACATCCCCGCACTCTCGGTATTGCTCGGCGAGGCGGACAAGGCCCGCCGAATGGCTCGACAGGTTTTGAACCGGGAGGCGGGCCATGGCTGAGCTGGCGCGACTCCAGGCACATTTCGCCGCCGGACTGCTCGACCCGGACGCCGTTACATCGGATCTGTTCCGCGGTGACCCGCTCCGGGCCGCCCGATGCCTCTCCCTCTATCGGGGGAACCTGACGGCCAACTGGGACAAGGGCCTCAGCGCGGCCTATCCGGTGATCAGGCAACTGGTCGGCGAAGGCTTCTTTCGCGCCATGGCACGGGCATTCGGTCGCTCCAGGCCCAGCGTGACCGGCGATCTGAACCGGTTCGGCGAAGGGTTCAGCGACTTCCTGACGACTTACGCCCCGTTATCTGATTACCCCTACATGCCCGACGTCGCTCGCCTGGAGTGGCTGTTGCACCGGGCGCATTACGCCGCAGACAGCACGGCGCTCGACCCGGGGTCATTGATCGCGATCGGTGTCGGGGCGGTCGAATCGCTGCGGCTCCATCTGCGACCCGGCCACGTCCCGTTCCACTCGCCATGGGACGCGGTGGGCATCTGGCAGGCCCACCAACCCGGCTCGGCGGCGCTGACCGGGGATGTCGATCGACCGAGCCGGTGCATCGTACACCGTCCCAACCGGCGAGCCGGGCCGCTGCCCGTCACGCAGGGCGGGTTCGTCGCCCTACGCCTGATCGACGGCGGCGCCACCTTGGGCGAGGCGCTCGAGTCGGCCCTCGAGGCCGATCCCGACTTCGACCCCGGAGCGGCCTTTCCACGCTGGGTGGAGGCCGGGATCTTCGCTTCATACGACCCTGTTGAACCCGATGGAGAAACTTGAAAATGAACGCGCTACAAGCACTGCACCTACGCTCTACCCGTTATGACATTTCCCTTTCCGATTGGGGCGGAAGCCTGCTTTCGCTGGCCATTCGACTGTATGTCGGCTGGCAATTCCTCAAGTCCGGACTCACCAAGATCGAGGACTGGGAAAGCACCCGCTTCCTGTTCGCCGAGGAATACTCGGTACCGATCCTGCCGTCCGATGCGGCCGCCGTGCTCGGTACCTTTGGAGAACTGGCATTTCCGCTGCTGCTGTTCGTCGGCTTGTTCTCCCGACCGGCGGCGCTGGGGCTGTTCGTGGTGAATGCCGCGGCGCTCATCAGCTATCCGGCACTGTTCGAGTTTGCCTGCCCGGCTGCGGTCAATGACCATCTCACCTGGGGTGCGCTGCTCCTGGTTGTCGTCGCCTTCGGCCCGGGCAGGCTGGCTCTCGACACCTGGCTCAATCAGCGTAATCGAGTGACCCGCATATGAGTGCGTCTAAACGGGACCCGCTCGACCTGGGGCCACGCAATTTCCCGACGTTCGATCGACTCTCCTTGCCGGTCACCGGCATCGGCACATTGCAGCCGTCGCCGATCAGGAACGGCAATGACCGCAGCCAGCCGGCTAGCGGACAGTGACGGGGAAAACCTGCTGAATGTCTGCTTTGTTTTCGCGCGACCGGCAGCAGTGCGACCGAACCGGACTCGCAAACCGTGCAAGGCAACGCATCAGAAAACGCGAATGCGGCCATTTGCAGTGCCGTCGCCATTCGCTCAGACGCAAACAGTCGATGCGAAAAGCATATCCGAATGTGCAAGTCGTCTTGACACGCCTACCTGCATATATTGACTCTTTTCCTCGCGGTTCTTTCGGACTGGCAGCGTGCCAGTGCGCATGGGGGATCGAATGGGCGCGGGAGAAGCAGCGGGGCTTGCCCTTTGATCGACCACCTGATTCGAATTCGGCCAAGGGGGAAACCGGCACTATGCGTCGTCGTAGATTACAGGCATTTGTCCGCGCCACCGGCTCCAGACGCCGTCATCGGTTATCAGATCGGCCATGAATCGCGCGACGTTCAGCCGACTGGTCTGACCCGGGTCGAAGATGGCGCTCCGAATGGGGGACGCGAACACTTTATACGCTGGCGAATTCGGATCGTGAGTGAGCGTGTCCGGGCGGACGACACACCAATCCAGTGCGGTATCGTTGTGACCAATGTCGAGCCGGAGAAAGTCTGCCGCCTGCTCGTTGTCGGCATGTGGCGGTATCAGCAGGCGGATCATTCCCACCACGGCCCGGTGGCCGGGCGTTGCCATTTCCGGAAGATCCCCGTTACGGTTTCCTGCTGTATTCATCAATACGAACCTGACCGGCTTCTCGCGTGCCGTAGCTTTCAGCGCCGCGGTCAGCCGACGAGTCGCTTCGGTAACGAGGCGATACGGCGGACCAAACACACCTTTCAACGTCATACTGTGTCCAAGGCATGACGCGGCCGCATCACAGCCATCCGTCAGTTTCTGCAGATCGCTGTCGTCAAGGTCGAGCAGACTGGCGTGAATCATCGAAAGGCGGCGATGGTTGCGTAGCGCCTCCGGCAACCCGTCCTTCGACCGTACGACAACTCTGACCTCGTTGCCCCGGGTGAGCAACTGCTCGACCAGCAACTTGCCGGTCGCCCCGCTGGCGCCAACGACAAGAACCGTTCGATCATCTGGGTGAGCATTCATGCCAGGTTCTCTCCGCACCTGTTTATACCGGCTGGAAAGCGTTCGCGTCAGCGGGTCATTGGCGGGTTGGGCAAGATTCAGCGAGTTCGTGCGGAGGATGTCCGCACGAACTCGGATGCTCATGGCGTCAGTGAGAAACTGAAGCCATTGCATCCCCTGACACCCGATCTGTCAGTACAGGCTTGCCCGTGGTGAAGTCGATCCAGGGATTGCCACCAAGTGTTTCATGCCCTTGAACGCTCGTGTCCTCATATCGCATGACAAAGTGCCTGGGGCCGTGGGCGAATGCAACCACGAGGCCGTGAGGCGCGTCGAAGTAGCCACCGTGAGGAACAAGTCCCGGATAACTGATCCGCCAGGCCTTCCCGTCTTCGGGGACCCTGCCGAAGCGGAGTTTGCCGACCACGTTGTCATTGAATACGAAAAACCATGTATAAGGGCCGCCTGACACGATCGTCATGACCTCGTCGATCCCGATACCAGACTCTGAGCTGTTGACGTGCAGTTTTCCGAACTTCCGTTGGAGAAAGACCGTCGTCTCGGGGTCGAGTGCCTTCATGTCATACACCTTGGGATAGGGTGGTACGTCGATCTCGGCGGTCTGAAGGTGGCCGCCCCGGTGAACTTCGGGCCTTCTCCCGGCGCTGCGGATCTCGTCGAGTAACTCACGCCTGCCGAGGTGAAAGTGTCGGATCAGGTCATCGGATTCCGCCTGAGACAATGCCCTGTGTGCAGACTGCCGCAGTATCGGCTTTGCGATCTCCGGTATCGCCACCTGGCTGACTCGCACGCCGATATCGAGGAGCCGTCGGTTTACGGCTTGGACCCCGTAATCCGGTTCCGAACCGTCGCTGTAGTACAGCGCAATGTGGTTGTCGTCATCAGTGCCAGTTGCTCGATCCTCCGCGATGGCAGGGGTCGCGCTGATCGAACCCAGTAGAGCAACGGCTGCTGCTGCGTTGTTCGTCCAATGCATTTCGAATTTCATTTCTTGCCTCCAGTGATCATCGTGTGTTGATAACGATAGCGGTGGGAGGGCAATTGATAATCTGGTTGTGTGGAATAACATTGTTCATGTCTGAGTCGTAATCGGGGGCGACGTGGAATCACTCAGCGACATTGCGGTGTTCGTGCACGTGGTGCGAAGTGGCAGCTTCACGGCCGCCGCTGAGAAGCTGGATCTGTCAAAATCCGTGGTCAGCAAGTACGTCACGCGTTTGGAAGACCGCCTGGGTGCCCGCTTGCTGAATCGTACGACGCGTCGATTGAGTCTGACGGAGGTCGGTCAGGCGTTCTTCGAGCGCAGCCAGCGTGCGCTCTGTGAGATCGAAGAGGCCGAAGCCGAGGTGTCCCGGTTGCAGAGCGAGCCGCGAGGTGAACTTCGGCTCAGCAGCCCGATGTCCTTCGGGATCCTGCATGTGGCGCCTTTGTTGCCTGCGTTTCAGGTCCGTTACCCGGAACTCACCGTGGACATGGTGTTAGACGATCGCAAGACAGACCTTGTCGATGAAGGATTCGATCTCGCTATCCGTATCGGGGAGCTGCCCGATTCCTCGTTGGTCGCCCGCCGGCTCGGGCCCTGTCGACACGTCGTGTGCGGATCTCCGGAGTATTTCGCTCGCAATGGCGTACCACAGTCACCCGAAGATCTTGCAGATCATCCCGCGTTGACCTACCGCTACCAGGACGCACCGGCCGAGTGGCGGCTTGTCGACGATGAAGGCAACTTCCACCAAGTGGCGATCAACGGCCGGCTGCAGATGAACAACAGCCTAGCGCTGCGCGAAGCACTGCTCAAAGGGGCCGGCGTGACACTGACGCCAACCTTCGTTGTTGGCGCCGACATAAAGGCGGGCCGGCTGATGGCCGTCCTGGCGGACTACAAGGCGTTGGAAGTCTCGATCTATGCCGTCTACCCACAGCGCAAGCACCTGTCTCCCAAGGTCTGTGCGTTCATCGATTTTCTTTCGGACCAGATCAAGGCTCCCCCTTACTGGGAGCCGGGCGCAATACTGGCGAAGCGCGCATGAAAGTGCTTTGGAGAAGGTATCAGCGATCGATTCGCTGTGCGGCGATCGTTATGCCGATACCGACGACGATAACACCAGCGCCCAGCCAGGTCATCGCGCTGTACCGTTCGCCAAGGAACACCGTTGCCCCAATCAGTCCCACGGCAGCCGCAACATAACCAATCTGGCTGAGCAGGACCGGGCCACCTTTCTGCTGTAACCGGAAGAAGGCGGGAAAGGTCATACCAGCAACCAGGACCTGGGCCAAAGCAGCACCGGCAGCAGGCGCGATCTCGTTTAGCGGAACTGTGCCTCGCGTCATCAGCAGCAGCGTCAGGAACAAGGCGCTGGAGAATGCGTGCCCCCAGAAAGCCAGCACGTTGGGCGATACGCCCTTGGGCCAATCCAGGGTCCGGTAGACGTTGCCGGCAGCGAGCGTGATGGGGATTGCCATCGCTGCCAATAGCCAACCGATACCTGGGCCATTCGAATCGAAGCCCCGGGTGAGACTGACCAGTGAAGCACCCGCCAGGCCGACAGCGATGCCGAAGCGGCCGAGCCTACCCGGTACTTTCATGCCAAGCAGCGATGCGAACAGCAGCGTGAACACGGGCGACAGCGCAAACATCAACCCGGCATAACCGGCGCCTGTATGCGGTATCACAGTGAATAGCAGCAGATTTGGTGTGACGAAGGAAACGACCGCGGAGATTCCCGTGTAGCGTAGGACCCGTGGCGGTGGCAGCGCCAACATCCGTGTCGCCAGCAGGATCGGTAGCAACACGAGCGTGGCGCCCAGCGAGATCAGCATGGCCCAGATCAGCGGGGATACACCGGCTTCGCCTGCAATCTTGCCCAGAGGAAAGTTCAGGCCGATCAAGGTGCCTGTAATCAGCAGGAGCGCGGCCGGCGCCTGCAGCAGGTTGGCAACACCTGTGCCGAGATCTGAAGTGGCGTTACCCAGTCGGCTTTTCATTGCTCATCCTCCCCCGCATTCACCGCTGGCACTGAATCACCAGCGGTTGGCTTCGGGGCAAAGCGTTCGGAGAATACGATCTCTTCAAGCGGCAGTCGGGGACTGGGCTTCTCGCGTTCCTGCAGTGCCGGTGGAAGTCCCGAGGGATCAGTCTGTCGGCCAATGGCGACGGCGATCTCGACTTGGTAGTTGTCCGGCACCGAGAGTCGCTGCTTGATCTCGTCGAAGTGAATGCCGGCCATGGCGTGGGCCTGATATCCCAGGGCTGTCGCCTGTAGTGCCAACTGGGCCCATGCCGCACCCGCGTCGAAGCTATGGGTTTGGGAAGGCTTTGCGGAGCTTGAGCCGTGAGCGGGCATGAGCGTGTCGGAGACCAGAAAAACCAGTACGGACGCGTTCCTCGCCCAGCTGGCATTGAATGGATCGAGCAGGTTGAGGAATTCACCCCAGTGAGCGCTCTTGCGCATCGCATAGATGAATCGCCAGGGTTGAATGTTGTAGGCAGACGGCGCCCAGCGCGCGGCCTCAAGGATGGTGTACAGATCGCTCTTCTGCATAGCCTTCGCTTCGAACGCGCGCGGTGACCAGCGATTCACGAAAATCGGATCGACCGGATGGTCTGGTTGGCGGAACTCGCAGTCGGTTGCATCAAGCTGTCGTGCTAAACGTGTCATCGTCGTTTTCCTCTCGTGGGTGCCAGATGTAGGGCAGCGGGCCTGTGTCACCGGCTGCGGCGTTGAGGAAAACGATAGGGATCTGGCCACCAAAGATAATCGGACTCACTGGAAAAAGATTGTTCACGAATCTGTGCGAATGGGGCCTTGCTGGGTTGAAGACCCGCTACTAGGCTCTTCGCAGGTTGCTTATAAGTGACTGCGGTTGCAGAGCATCCTTCCCGGCGACCGAGAGACAATTTGAGCAGGGGTGAGCAATTGATTAGGGTGATTTATCGCTCGGAAGTGCAGCCAATAGATTTTGGAGATTTCCGGCAGGTATGGAGCGTTACCACGAATAGAATCCACGAGTCTGTTCCGGGAGCACTCGGCAGTTTCATACTGCGTGTGAGCAACAGGGGCTCTGAAGTACTGACCGTTGCGAAGTGGGAATCTGAGGAATCCGGGAAGAAGTTCTGGGGGAAGAAAGATGCGGAAGAGATGCAAGCAATGCGGAAGTTGGGAAAGCGAGTTTCCGCGGAAGCCTACGACGAAATAGACGATTACACACGCTGATTGACGCACTGGAAGGAAAGGGATGAAAACATAGCGCGCGCCGATCGGTACCAGGTGGCGCGCTTCCGGCGGACTCATATTGCACGGTCGCACAGCGCGGCTGTTCACCGACGGCACTTCGGCCGGAGCTGCCGGTGGCGCCCAGCGCCACCGAGGACAGCTATGCAACCCATACCAGTCGTTGGCTGGAGAAGCCGCTGAATGGCCGCTTTGGACTTCGGCCATTGAGTGCTCACGACCCTGAACGGTCCTTTAGCATTTTCTGATTGAAGGTGTCAGGATGCTTTACGGGAAATCTGGCCCGAATAGCTGGAATCAAGTCAGATCTGCCATATTGTCTCATTTCGTGGACACAATGGCGGACATGAAGAAACCCGTGCCAACACGGAGATGTTGAGCCGCTCTAAACGCGAGTCTTGCGCCGCTGAGTATTTCTCCAATGGTACCCGAGACCCAGAAAGCCCAGACCGAGTAATGCAGTCGGTCCTGGTGCAGGCACCCTGGTAACGGTGTTACCTACTGCAAAGAACGTTGCAGTATCGAGACTTATCGTGGATCCGAGGCCACTGTTGAATATTTCCAGTTCGACCCCGGTGAAGCTGAGTGAGCTGTTCGTCACGTCGAAGTCGCCCGGAAAAACTGCTGGATCGTTAGGGAACGCTGCGGAGAAAGATCCGATCCTGGCGCCGTCATTGAAAGCTTGCCCAACTGGGCCGAAGTGCGCAAATACCTCTGCATCAGTTACCGGGGTAAAGGTACCGCTCGGAAACTGGTATTCACCGGTGGCCCCGCGAAGACGGATAATGGCATTGATATTGCTCGAACCAGTGCCGAACACATCGAAGAGAACACCTTCCTGCGGAACGGAAGCTGCGTCGTCCGAGACGGTCAAGGATTGTCCAGGCAGGAAGTCGATCGTTAGGAAAAATGTTGAGGCAGGCAGCACTGACTCGCTGATGCTTAACGAGTTGGACTGGTAAATACCGGTATAGTCAGTAGCTTGACTACCAGTTGCGGGGAGCGTGACGAACGATCCGCTGTTGAGATCGTAGTTAAGCGCAAGGGCCCAAGCATTCGTCCCCCAAAGTGCCGCGATCAGCCATACAATAACAAAAACCCTTTTTCATTCTGCACCTCGCGACGGGACAATTTTCAGCGAAATTGCTGGGTACGCATACAAAGCAAAGCTCACGCCAACATCGTCTTCCCCTGAAAAAACAATAAGTTCAAATAGCCGCGCCACATTGGAGTGTATAAATATCCGACACTTCTCGGCCCTGCAATTGAGTGGGTCAACGCCTTATAGCGAACGGTTTTGTGATCGAAATACTTTCGATCGCGAGTGGTGATTTCTGAGATTCATGCAGGTGGCTGATCGCTGCCTTTTTCAACGGCAGCGGGCTGTGACCGGGCGCGCCCAGTCGCCACGTCCTCCAAGTCTGGGAAAACGGGTGCAGACAATGGTTTTTTGAGATGACCGGCAGTGGCCGGTTGCACGCGTTCAGGTGAGCGCCTGAAAGCGGCCATCGGCGACTCAGCGACACAATCAGGCTCCCATCAATTACGAGGGAGCCTGACATGGAGACCTATCAAGCCCACGAGCCCTGGAACAAAGGCAAGCTGGTCGGCCAGAAGCCACCGCTCAAGCCAAAGGATATCTGGGCCATTCGACTCCACCTGCAGAACGGGCATCAGGTCCGCGACTTGGCCATGTTCAACCTGGCGATCGACAGCAAGCTGTGCGGCTGCGATCTGGTGAGCCTGCGGGTGCGCGACGTGATTCACGCCGATCAGATCCTGTCCAGAGCCATGGTCGTCCAACGAAAGACGCAAAGGCCGGTGCAGTTCGAGCTGACCGAGTCGACCAGGTTGGCTGTCGCTGCTTGGATTAAACAGGCCAATGTGAAGGCGGAGGACTACCTGTTCCCCAGTCGTCTTGCGGTCTCGCCGCACGTCTCGACGCGTCAGTACGCCCGGATCGTGCATCAGTGGGTCGCCGCCGTCGGCCTCGATTCGACGGTATACGGGACCCACAGCATGCGGCGGACCAAGGCGACGTTGATCTATAAGCGAACCAAGAACCTGAGGGCGGTCCAGCGACTGCTTGGCCATACCAAGCTGTAAAGCACCGTGCGGTATCTCGGGATTGTAGTGTGATGGCAGGGTTTGGGTAGCGGATTTTAGGGAAAAGGGCTGTTTATGCTTCCTATAGGGCACGTAGACCACATCCGAGTTTCCGGTCGGCCGGAAGCCGGTAGCGGCATCCGGTCGGCTACCAACGCGGCGTCGTTTGACTCCGCGCTTATTCAGCCACCGCGGTCTGCTATACGGTTTGAGTTATGAACCGGGCGCTATCATCCCGAGTCGCCGCATGGTCACGGCACATCGCCTGGACGGCGGCCGGCGTCGGACTGTTCGGACTGGCCCTGTGGGTGCTGCATCACGAAACTGCCGGGATCCGTTTCGCCGACGTGGTCGCCAACCTGCGCGCGGTGCCATGGCACGCAGTCGGCGTGGCGGTGGTGTTTACCGCTGCAAGCTATGCCGCGCTGACCGGGTATGACTGGTTGGCGCTGCGCCATATCGGTCGCAAACTGCCACTCGCCGGCGTCGCGCTGACCTCATTTGTCGCGACCGCGGTGGGTCACAATCTGGGCGTGGCGATGCTGTCCGGCGGCGCCGTGCGCTACCGGCTGTACAGCGCGGCCGGTCTTTCCGCGGCCGAGATCGCCACGGTGATCGGCCTGGTTGGCCTTACCTTTGGACTCGGCATCAGTTTCGTGGCCGGCGTGGTCATGCTGAGCGGGATGCCCGAAACCAGTGCCATCCTGCATCTTCCCAGCAAGCTGCTCCAGGCCATCGGCGCGGCGCTGCTGGGACTGATCGTCACCTATATCCTCTGGGGTGGCGTGCAGCGCGCACCGCTGCGCCTGCGTAACTGGCAGCTGGCCGTGCCGCAACCCGGCACCACGGCGCTGCAACTCCTGTTTGCCGCGCTCGATATCGGCTGCGCGGCGGCGGTCCTGTATGCCTTGCTGCCCGCCAGCGTGGCGGTGTCGTATCCGCATCTGGTGAGCATCTATGTGCTGGCGATCACCGCCGGCATCATCAGTCATGTGCCCGGCGGCCTCGGCGTGTTCGAATCGGTACTGCTGCTGTCGCTGCCAGATGCGCCGCGCGATGCGCTGCTGGGCGCTGTGCTGGCCTACCGCGTCTTGTATTACCTGTTGCCACTGGGTCTGGCGGCCGTTGCCGGGGTCACCCAGGAGTTGCGTCTGCGCAGTGCACCGATCGGGCGGGGCGTGCGCCTGGTGAATGTCCTGATGCGGCGCGCGGCACCGCAATTGCTGACCGTACTGGCGTTCGTCGCGGGTGCCGTGCTGGTGTTTTCCGGTGCCACTCCGGCGCTGGCGGAGCGCCTCGAACTGCTCGGTGGCTTCCTGCCGCTACCGCTGCTGGAGCTGTCACACATGGCCGGCAGCATGACCGGACTGGCGCTGATGCTGCTCGCTTACGGACTTCAGCGTCGGGTCAACGCGGCCTATCATCTCGCCTTCTGGCTGCTCGCGCTCGGTGCACTGTTTTCCATCACCAAGGGGCTCGACTACGAAGAGGCCGCGATCGCGGCGCTGGCCCTGGTCGCTTTGCGCTCCGGCAAGTCCGCGTTCCTTCGCCGCGCATCGCTGCTGACGATTCGCCCCTCGGCCGGCTGGCTTGCATTGGTGGTCATGGCGGTGGCCGGCAGCCTGTGGCTGGGGCTGTTCGCCTATCGGCACATCGATTACGGCCAGGAGCTGTGGTGGCAGTTCGCACTGGCAGAAGACGCGCCGCGCTTCCTGCGCGCATCGTTGCTGGTCATCCTTTCCGGCACCGCCTATGCGGTGGTGCGTCTGATGCAGCCGCACCCGCCCGAACCCCGGCTGCCGGACGCCGCGGCACTGCAGCAGGCCGCGTCGATCGTCGCCCGCTCACCACACAGTGATGCCACGCTGGCCCTGGTCGGCGACAAGCGCCTGTTGTTCAGTGACTCGGGCACGGCATTCGTGATGTACCAGGTGCGTGGCAACAGTTGGATCGCGATGGGCGATCCAGTCGGCCCGGCCGCGGAACGCGAGGCGCTGGCATGGGAATTCCGCGAGCTGAGCGATCGGCACGGCGGGCGTACGGTCTTCTATCAGGTGGATGCGGAAAATCTGCCGCTCTACGTGGACATGGGCCTGGTGGCGCTGAAGCTCGGCGAGGAGGCCCTGGTCCCGCTCGAAGGGTTTTCGCTGCAGGGCAGCGCACGCGCCGAGCTGCGCCGGTCGCACCGACGCGCACAGCGCGACGGCGCCACGTTCGAAATGATTCCGCCCGAGCAGGTCACGCAGTTCATTCCCCAGCTGCAGGACATCTCGGCGCAATGGCTGGCGGCCAAGAGCACACGCGAAAAGGGCTTTGCGCTGGGTCGCTTCGAGCCGTCTTATCTGGTGCACTGCCATTGCGCGCTGGTTTCGGTGGCCGGACAACCGGTCGCCTTTGCCAATCTGTGGACCGGAGACGGCAAGTCCGAGGTGTCGGTCGACCTGATGCGTCACGCCAGTGCCGCACCGAAGGGCGTCATGGACTACCTGTTCGCGGAACTCTTCCTGTGGGGGGCTGCCCAAGGCTACCGGTATTTCAATCTCGGGATGGCGCCGTTGTCCGGACTCGAATCACACCCGCTCGCCCCCTTGTGGCACCGCATCGGCACGCTGGTATTCCGGCATGGCGAGCACTTCTACAATTTCGAGGGACTGCGCGCCTACAAGCAGAAGTTTCACCCCGAGTGGCGGCCGAAGTACCTGGTGGCATCGCGCGGCCTGGGCTGGCCGAGCGCGCTGATCGACGTGGCAGCGTTGATCTCGGGTGGACTCAAGGGCGTGTTTGCGCGCTGAATCTGCCGGAGGTCTTATATCGTGAATCTGTTCGAACTCGTCTGCCTGTCTGCATCGGTCGCGCTGCTCGGCGGGTATTATCTGTGGCTGACGATCGAGGTGAGGCGCAACCCACAACGCACCGTGATCGGCTATTCCGCGATCAAGCGCCGCGACTGGGTCCGTTCGGTGATGACCGACAGGCGCGATATCCTGGCCGTGCAGACCCTGCGCAACTGGACCATGGCGTCGAGCTTTCTCGCCACGACGGCGATCCTGATCGCCTCGGGCGCGCTGCATTTCCTCACCGCCATTCCGGATCAGCCGCAGTTGCTGCATCAACTGAACTTTCTCGGATCGGTACACCCCACGCTATTGACCGCGAAGCTGTTCGCGATTGTCGCCACGCTGTTGGTGGCGTTCTTCAATTTCGCTGTGGCCATTCGTTACTACAATCACATCAGCATCGAGATCAACGTGCCGCAACCGCAGAGCGGTGGCGGCGACATCGCCGTGGTGCAGCGCATGATGGATCGCGGCGGACGGCACTACACACTGGGCATGCGTTTCTTTTATCTGGCCGTGCCGCTGGCGCTGTGGCTGTTTGGCGCAATGTGGCTGTTGCTGGGCAGCGCGGTTCTGTGCGTCGCACTGTACGCGATGGACCATCTGGGATGAGCAAGCCACGCCGCAACCGTGGTCTGCGCCCACAGATCGGCGTGCGCATCGCCACGGCCGGCGATCGCGGCACTGACGGACAGGACAGGCAGGGGATACGGACGCATGCGTGTGGTTGTGACAATCGTCGCCAGCGCGTTGCTCGCAGCAGCCGTGGTGTACACCCAGAATCGCGTGTGGATGCCGTTGAGGCAGGATGATGCATCGTTCGGCCGGCTGCCGCTGGTCGAACTGCCCGTCGTGCACAGCGACAACGACACGCACGCGGTCATCCTTTGGACGGCCACTGCGAACCCCTGATCCAGCGCCTGATCGAAACCGCCAGACAGCCTCCATCGGATACCAAGTCATGAAAACAAGCCAAACGATTGCCCGCACGGTGGTTCGGATTGGCACCGTGGTGGGCGGGTATTTCGGCTGTCGCCATGTCGATCTGCACCGATCCACCGATGATGCCTGTCTGGGTGCTAATGTGGTGCGCGTCGAGGCGGCGGCGAACTGTACCGTCAGGCGAGCATGCTGGCGTTCATCGATGCCCTCTGGCTGATCGGCTGGAGCTTCGTGTTGTTGGCGCCCCTGTTGCTACTCATCCTTCACCGGCGGCACGCCGCCAGAAACCCAAACCCAGTCCATTGAAAGGAGAACGTGACCATGAACGTCGTCATCGTCGGGCCGCTGATGGCCCTGCTGTCCGGTATCGCAATACTGGTCTGGCCAAAACTGCTGAACTATATCGTCGCGTTCTATCTCATCCTGATTGGCGTGGTCGGGTTGGTTGCCGAGTACGACCTGCTGGCGCGGATGTAACCGGATCGCAACACCCGTTGTGGGGCCGAGATATACCGGCGAGTGCAAGGCAGGCACTTTTCGGCCCCGCTGGATGCGCATTGTGGCGGCTGCTGTTCGGCGGTAGCGATGCGCGCCGCGGGCGGTTTGAACATGGCATGCCGCGCTGAGCACCGCCGTGCTGCTGATCAGGACAAAAGGCGGCTGGGATGTTGCGGCCACAGCGCTGTCGTCCGGCCCCTGACGGCCTGCATTCCACCGCCATACGGATTGAATTACCGATTGTTAACCTTTTCGCCACCTGCTGTTAAACCGGAAATGAATAGAGTTTCTCCCCAAGTGCCGCATGTGTGCGTTGCATGACATCGCGAGCGGGGACAAACAGTGAGCGAAGGTGGGACACGGGGCAAACAGATTGCAGCGGCAGACGTCATGCTCGCGCCGTTGCCGATGGCGTTCGGTAACGGGCTGGGGCGGCCGCCGTGCCGGTCCGGTTCAGCGGCCGATGCGATCCGGCAGGGTGACCACGACAAAGTCACGCAGGGGCTGCCGATGGTGTACCACCACCTCGATCTTGCGGTTACGGATACCGCACGCGACGTCCGGGTGGCGCTGACGGCATGGCACCGGCAGGCAACCGATCGTGCGGAATCGACGCTGGAATATCCGGCCGACGGCCTGCAGGAAACCATCGTGGCAATCCACGCAGACGACGCGGTCGATCTGCAGGTCGCATTCATACCGGGTTCCGGGCGAGCCACTGTGTCCCGCGGCCATGCCAGGTATCGCCCGGCCGCGTCTGTCGTGCCAACGCGGATCGTGGAGACAAACGAGCGTTGCAGCGGACACGGCCGTTTTGAACCCGCCGCCGCGTGATGGAGATGCTAAGGTCGCAACATCTTGCGAAGGTGGAACCGGTATGCGGGTATTGATCGTCGAGGACGACACCAACACAGCAGATTTCATCGTCAAAGGCCTGCGTCAGGCGGGCTACACCCCGGACCTCGCGAGCGACGGCAAGGACGGCTTGTTTCTGGCGCTCGAGCAGCCCTATGACGCCATCGTGCTCGATCGCATGCTGCCGGGCCTGGATGGGCTCACGCTGCTGCGAACCCTGCGCGGCGCCGGCCACAACACGCCGGTGCTGTTGCTGAGCGCGCTCGGCGAGGTGGACGACCGGGTCGAGGGACTGCGTGCCGGCGGCGATGACTATCTGGTGAAGCCGTTTGCATTGGTCGAACTGCAGGCCCGCCTCGAGGTGCTGCTGCGCCGCGGCGAGGTCAAGATGGCCGACGCGGTACTGCGTCTTGGTGATCTGGAACTGGATCGCCTGACGCGCAACGCGCGGCGCGGCGGACGCGTCATCGACCTGCAGCCGCGCGAGTACCAGCTGCTCGAATACCTGATGCTGCACGCCGGGCAGGTGGTCACGCGCACCATGCTGCTGGAAGGGGTCTGGGACTATCACTTCGATCCGCAGACCAACGTGATCGACGTCCACATCAGCCGCCTGCGCGCCAAGATCGACAAGGGTGCGGAACGGCCGCTGCTGCACACCGTGCGCGGCGCCGGCTATTGTCTGCGTGACGCCGGCACGGCAGCCGATCCGACGTGACCGTGCAACTGCCTCGCAGCTTCACCTTCCGCCTCGCGCTCACCTACATGTCGTTGTTCGGCCTGTCGGTGATGGTACTGATGCTGTTCATCTACTGGTCGACTGCGGCGTATATGGCGCGCCAGTCCGATGCGCTGATCGAGGCTGAGATCGACGGCCTTGCCGAGCGCTACGACCTGCAGGGACTGGATGGCCTGATGGCACTGGTCAAACAGCGCCTGTCGCGTCAGCCGACCGGCCTTTCGATCTATCTGCTGACCACCGGGGACTTCACGCGTCTGGAGGGCAATCTGGACCGGTGGCCGGCCGCGGAAGCCGACGCGCGGGGCTGGATAGACTTCGCATTGGTCAGCGGTGACGGCGAAACCATCGCGGTGCATCCGGCGCGGGCGCGCCGGTTTGCACTTTCCGGCGGCTTTCACCTGCTGGTCGGACTCGACATCTCACCGCTGATCGCCGCCAAGGAGCGCATCGCGCTGACCCTGGTCTGGGGTCTGGGCCTGATGCTGGTGCTCGGCGGGCTGGGTGGCTGGTGGATCAGCCAGCGTATGGCGCGCCGCATCGAGACCATCAACCGCACCAGTCGCGAGATCATCAGCGGCGACCTGTCGCGACGCATGCCGCTGCAGGGCACCAACGACGAACTCGATCGCCTGGCCGGTGGGCTGAACCAGATGCTCGACCGCATCCAGGCCCTGATGGAGGACGTACGCCGGGTGTCGGACAACATCGCCCACGATCTGCGCACGCCGCTGGGCCGGCTGCACAATAAGCTGGACAGCCTGCGTGGCGAGCTGCAATCAGCTGGTATCGACACCACGAGCGTCGAGCAGGCATTGAGCGAGAGTGAGGGCCTGCTGGCGACCTTCAACGCGCTGCTGCGCATCGCGCGCATCGAGGCAGGGCAGCGCAGCGCGGATTTCGCGCCGCTCGATCTGGCCGCGCTGGTGCGCGATGTGGCCGAATACTACGAACCGCTGGCCGAGGCGCGCGGCCAGACACTGGCGCTGGACACCGCATCGGGCGTGCAACTCAGCGGCGATCGTGACCTGCTGTTTCAGGCTTTGGCCAACCTGCTGGACAATGCGATCAAATACACCCCGCAGGGCGGCCACATCGGCGTGACGCTGACCACGACCGGTCCGGGCGAAGCGAGACTGGTGATTGCCGACAGCGGTCCGGGTATTCCGCCGGCAGCCAGAGCGCAGGTATTCCAGCGCTTCTTTCGCCTCGAGGACAGTCGTTCAACACCCGGCAGCGGCCTTGGGCTGAGCCTGGTCGAGGCGGTAACCCGGTTGCACGGTATCGAGGTAAACGTCGAGGACAATGCGCCCGGTGCCCGCATCGTATTGCGCTTCGCGCTGGCAGCGGCCGGCACCAGCGACGCCTCGTCATGACTCGGCCCGCAGCGGGCGTAGCGCGCGCTGATGGTTGTCCCACGCGTCCCTGTTCGCCCGTCCACCGGTTGGCGCTCTTTCCACACCGCCACGGTGTGCGGTGGCTGGTTCAAAACAGGAAACCGTTGAAATGCAGCTTGGCATGATTGGACTGGGTCGAATGGGTGGCAGCATGGTGCGGCGGCTGCTGCAGGCCGGTCACGAGGTCGCGGTATTTGATGTGCGCCCCGAGGCTGTGGCAGCCCTGGTCGCGGCGGGTGCGCATGGCGCCGGCAGTCTGCAGGAACTGGCCGGGCAGTTGCGGCCCGGGCGGGTGTTCTGGCTGATGCTGCCGGCGGCGCTGGTCGACGAGCAGATCGAACAACTACTGCCGCTGCTGGTGGCCGGCGATACCGTGGTCGATGGCGGCAACTCGTATTACCGCGACGATTTGCGCAGGGCGGAGCGTCTGCGGCCACTCGGCATCGAGTATGTCGATGTTGGCGTCAGTGGAGGCATTTGGGGCATGCAGCGTGGCTATTGCCAGATGATCGGCGGCCCGGCGGCGGCAGTGCAGCGACTCGATCCGGTTTTTTCATCGCTGGCCCCCGGCGCAGGCGCCGCGCCTCCTACCGCCAAGCGAACGGCGGCCGGCAGCGCAGAGTCCGGCTACCTGCATTGCGGTCCGGCCGGCGCCGGACATTTCGTGAAGATGGTGCACAACGGCATCGAGTACGGACTGATGGCCGCCTACGCAGAAGGCTTCAACATCCTGCGCCAGGCGAACATCGGCAATGCCGAACAAGCCGGCGGGGATGCCGAGACCGCGCCGCTGCGCGAGCCGGCGGCCTATCGCTACGACCTGCCGCTCGGCGACATCGCCGAGGTGTGGCGGCGCGGCAGTGTGATTGGCTCCTGGTTGCTCGATCTGTTGGCGGATGCGATGGCCGAAGACCCGGCGTTGTCGAAGTTTGCCGGCCGGGTCACCGACTCGGGAGAAGGGCGCTGGACGGCGATCTCCGCGATTGAACAGGGTGTGCCGGCGCCGGTATTGAGCGCAGCCCTGTTCGAGCGATTCGCGTCACGCCAGCGCGATGGTTTCGCCAACCAGGTCCTGTCGGCCCTGCGCGCGCAGTTCGGCGGGCACCATGAGAAATGATGCGTGCGCGATAACGCCGTCACGCACTGCCACAACGCTTGCTCGACCAAGGGATCAAAGTCGGGTCATGAACAAAAATTAATGCGCTATCCACCTCCTCGTTATGTGCTCTGGTCCAACATCACTCCTATGCTGACGTTCAACCAAGCAGTGGTGGAGCGCAGCCGAACCGGTAAACAAGGAGTCTACGATGAGCAACAAGACAATCATTGCCGCAGCCGTTGTGGCAGCCCTCTCGACGGGCATGCTGGCAACGGTGACAACCCCGGCCTTCGCCGCCGACGATCAGGCGAAGTCCACCACAACGCAGGCGCAGCAGAACAGCGCCGAACAAGACCTGATCAAGGTGTCGGAAGACGCGTTGATGACCATGCGCAACATCCGTGGGGCCCGCCTGTCGATCTTCAATGGATCACCGGATAAGGCACAGGTATTTGCGGATGCTGCCGCCACCCGGGTCGCCGCGACCCTAGCCGATGCGGACCAGTACGCCCTGGATGTCAAGAAGTCGGTCGAGGACGGCGATGAGTACGTGCCGTTCAACGCCAGTCTTGCGGTCACCGAAACCATGGTGCCGAGTGCGGAGAAGATGAAGCACATTGCAAAGGCCAACGAGCATCTGCACAAAGGTGAGACGAAGAAGGCGCTGGAGGTACTGAAACTCGGCGACGTCAACGTGGCGCTGACCACCGAACTGGTTCCGTTGAAGTCGGCGAAAGTGCACATCGAGGATGCCGCCAAGCTGATCGGCGAGGGCAAGTACTACGAAGCGAACCTGGCGTTGAAGGCCGTGGAGGATTCGATCGTCATCGATACTTTTGATATCGATGCCATACCGAAGGTCAAGACCCACTCCTGAATCGTTCCAGCCAAAGTCGCGGTGACGATTCCGCCGCGATTGCAGACCGTCGGTGGGGGCAGCCATTGGAGATCCGGCGCGCCCGCGCCGGCAGGTCGACGGAACCGCACAGGCGGCAGAAGCCTGCTGGGCGGTGCGCCGATCGATGTCCGACGCGGCGATACCAGTTTCAAATGGCATGGTGTGCCGGGCACGCCATGAGCATGACGAGACCGATACGAGGGGAACGGCGTTGACCTCCAATCCATTACTGGAACTCGCAAGCCTGGGACAGAGCGTGTGGCTCGATTACATCGACCGCAGGATTCTCAGCGACGGTACGCTCGACGGCCTGATTCAGAACGACCGCCTGGCCGGGCTCACCTCCAACCCGGCGATCTTCGAAAAGGCGATCAGCCATGGCGTGGCGTACAGCGACGCGATAGCCCACCTGGTCAGGAAAGGCATGCGCGTTGGCGACCTGTACCAGCAGCTGGTGGTGGACGACATTGGCCGCGCTGCCGATCGCTTCATGCCGGTCTACGAGTCCAGCGGCGGACGAGACGGTTTCGTCAGCATCGAGGTTTCTCCGTTGCTGGCGCGCGACGCGGCCGCCACGTTGATCGAGGCGCGCAAGCTGTGGTCAGTGCTGAGCCGACCGAACATCATGATCAAAGTGCCGGGGACCCGCGAAGCCATCCCTGCAATCGGTCGATTGTTACGCGAAGGCATCAACGTCAACGTGACGTTGCTGTTTTCGGTGGGGCGTTATGTTGAGGTTTTGGGCGCTTACATGAATGCTCTCGAAGCGCGCCAATCGGCGGGCCTGCCGCTCGCGGGCATTGCTTCGGTTGCCAGCTTCTTCCTCAGCCGCATCGACGTAAAAGTCGATGCCGCGCTCGACTTGTGGGCCAGTAAGGGCGACATCGACGCCGCGGCGGCGCACGCACTGCGCGGCCAGGCAGCAATCGCCAGCGCCGGGTTTGCGTACCGCCGGTTTCAACAGTCGATCAGCGAGCCGCGTTGGCGCGCTCTGCAGGCAGCGGGAGCTATGACACAGCGGTTGCTGTGGGCAAGCACCGGCACCAAGGATCCGCGGTACAGTGATGTCAAGTACGTGGAGGCACTCGTCGCAGCTGACACGGTCAATACGCTGCCCCTCGAAACACTCGCGGCCTATCGTGATCACGGCCGGCCCGTTGCGCGCATCGATGAGGCCATGCAATCCGGTTCGGCCGTGATGCACGGCTTGACGCAGCTGGGCATCGACATGCATGAGATCGACAATTCCCTCGAACAGGAGGGAATCGAGAAGTTCATCAAGCCTTATCAATCGGTGCTGCACGCATTGCAAAGTTTTGGCGCTTCGGCATAGTGATGCGTAGAGTCGTTCCGGTTCGCAACGGCTGATTCGCGAGGCCCGCGAACCCGGGGCCGCCGGATATCTTTGGCCAACGCGAGCCAGGTCGGCGGTCACCGCGGGGATTCGCCGGCAACGCGCGTGGCTGCCGGTGACCCGCCCCAACGATCACGGGTTAACGGATCCGCACCGAATTGGACGGCGGACCGGCCTTCAGGGAAAAACGCGAGGACAGGGCTGTGGACGATTGGCAGAACGTGGTCAAGTGGTCGATTGCCGCGCACTTGCTGCTGGTCGGCGGTGGCCTGCTGATGCTGGTGCTGGTCGCCGGCATGTTGCGACAGCGCCGCAATCCGGCGACATCCGCCGCATGGCTGATGTTCATGCTCGTGCTGCCCTACATCGGCGTGCCCCTCTACCTGTTGTTCGGGACGCGTAAGCTCGCCGGGCTGAAACAGCGCAAGGCACACCTGTTCATGGCAGATTCGGCGCCGCGTGAACCGCCAAGCGATCCGGTGCAACGCTACCTGCAGAGCATGCATGTGCCACCGCCCGTGGCGGCCGACGCGATACGCTTCCACGCGGGCGCTGGCGAGGCACGCAGGGCGTTGCTCGATGTGTTGCATGGGGCGCACCAATCACTGGATGTATGCGTATTTATCCTGGCCAACGATGCGTTTGGCCGCGAGGTGCTGGCGATACTGAGCGAACGTGCCCGGGATGGCGTGCAGGTGCGCCTGCTGCTGGACGGCTTCGGATCCTTTCTGCTGCCCAAGTGGCGCTTGCGCGCGCTGTTGCAGGCCGGAGGGCGGGTCGCCTGGTTTATCCCGGTATTGCACCGCCCGTGGCGTGGGCGTACCAACATGCGTAACCACCGCAAGCTGGCGATTGCCGATGGACGGTGGGTCTGGGCTGGTGGGCGCAACATTGCCGCCGATTATCTCGATGCGGAAGCCAACACCCATTGGCACGACCTGAGCTTCGACCTGCAGGGTGCTGCGGTGCTGCACTATTGGCGCCTGTTCGATGCCGACTGGCGTTTCGCCGCGCATGAAGAGGCGCCAGCGCCGGTTTCGTCCAGCGTGTCCAGCGCGACGGGTTCGCACGTGCAATTGATTCCGTCGGGACCGGATATGGTCGGCGACGTGTTGCACGAGTTGCTGGTGATGCTGGTCGCCGGCGCACGCGAACGCATACAGATGGTGAGTCCCTACTATGTGCCCGGGGAGGTGCTGCAGACCGTGCTTGCCGTGGCTGCACGAAGGGGCATTGCGGTCGATCTGATCCTGCCGGCGAACTCGAATCACTGGCTCGCCGATCTGGCCCGCAACCGTTACCTGCGCCAGCTTGTCGAGGCGGGGGCATCGGTGTGGCTGTTCCCGGACGCCATGTTGCATGCCAAGGCGGTGGTGATCGACGGCCGCTATGCGCTGGCCGGCTCAGCCAACCTCGACCTGCGCAGCCTGTTTCTGAATTTCGAGTTGATGACGCTGTTTTATACGCCGGCCGACATCGGTCGTCTGTCGCATTCGATCGAGGCACTGCGCGGTAAAGCGGTGCTGTGGAAGCCGCGACGACCCGGTGTGGTCCGCGAAACGCTCGAGGGCCTGGTGTTACTGACCGCGTATCAGCTTTAGCACAACCCATTGCGCACGATGGCAGGGCTGATTCGCGGCAGGCGACCATCCACGCAATCTCAACCAAATGGAACTGCAATGATGAATATTCTGGTCGTGGACGTCGGCGGAAGCCACGTCAAGATAATGCGCAACGGTGAGGGCGAAGAACGCAAGATGAGCTCCGGTCCCGACCTTAGCGCCCAGGCGATGGTCGACGGCGTCACACGGATGGCCCACGACTGGACCTTCGACGTGGTGTCGATTGGCTATCCGGGGCCGGTGGTGCACGGCAGGCCGTTGCACGACCCGGTCAATCTCGGGCCGGGATGGGCAGGTTTCGACTTCGCCGCGGGTTTTGGTTGTCCGGTCAAGCTATGCAACGATGCCGCGATGCAGGCATTGGGCAGTTACAGGGGTGGTCGGATGCTGTTTCTCGGCTTGGGCACCGGACTCGGTTCGGCGATGATCGTCGACGGCGTGCTCGAGCCGATGGAGCTGGCGCACCTGCCGTACAAGAAGCACACCTTCGAGTACTACGTCGGCGAAGCCGCGTTGGAAAAGCGCGGAAAGAGGAAATGGCGCAAAGCGGTCGACGATGTTGTGGCCCGCCTGCAGGCCGCACTGGAACCGGATTACGTCGTCATCGGCGGTGGCAATGTCCGGCACCTGGATAGCCTGCCGCCGGGAGTGCAACGCGGCGACAACAAGTACGCCTTTGTCGGCGGTGTTCGCTTGTGGGAAACCGATCGGCCGGCGAGCAACGGCGCACCGGGGCAAAGCGCGTTGCAGCACCCCTGAAACGCCTGCAGCGGCATCCGGGCAGCGGCTGCTTTGCTAATGCCAATCCGCTTCCAATCTGGGAGGCTGTTGCCTGGCATCATGGTGGAAGCCGTGCAGCGCCGTCCCGACGGGTGCGCAACCCGGGTGATGGCGGTGAGCGGCCAGTCGATGTCCGGGGTTCAGCCCAGCGCGACGATATCGACACTATAGGTCGGCGCCTGCACCCCCCGGGCGAGATGGAAGGTCACGCGGGTCGCGGCGGACAGTGCCGGCAACTGCGCGATGTGTACACCGAGGCCGGTATCGCGCGTGGGCGTGGTGCCGCTCTCGCCATCGTCCAGCGTCCATACCACCGCGCCAGGATCGGGCAGACAAATCACAAGTCGGGCACCCGCGGGAATCACGCGCAGCGGCGCCTGTGGCGACCAGAACCAGACCCGTGCCACGGTCGGCTGCTCTTGATAGCGCGCCCACAGGGGTTCCGGTCGGTCGACCGGTCGCTTTTCCAGCAGCGAACAGGTGAGCTTGATGAACTCGGCATGAGCCCAGGCGAGCGGCATGGCCGAACCGGTGGGCCCGCCACGACGCAGGCGACGCTGCGCGACATCGGCCGCGTCCCACACCTGCTCCGGCAACATCCCGGCACCGTCGCTCATGTTGGCCATCGCCTGCAAATAGGGTAGCGCGTCGGCGCCGCGTGCCAGTTCGTAGTGCCCACGCTCGCCGACCAGCAGCGGCCATACCCGGCCCTGACCGGTACCGTCATAGGGCGAGCCGTCGGGGTGTTCGCCATAGCCGTCACCGCTGTAGCGATACCAGCCCGGACCCTGCGGCAGGTCGACCCGCAGCAGCGCGTCCAGCAACTGGACGCTGTCGCGCACCAGTGGTGCCTGTGGGTCACGCAGGCCATAGCGCACCAGTTGCAGGAAGTCACCGCCGATCTGCTCGCTGGCGCTCAGGCCCGGATCCTGGCTGCGGTTCTTGATCGGGGCGACACGCGCCAGCACGCTGTCGTCGAGCAGCGCCGCGGACGGTGTGATGCGCAGGTAGTGACCGCGCAGCCCGAACCGCCGGTCCAGCGCCGAATCGCGCACCGCGGTCCAATCGTCCAGGCGGGTGTTCCAATAGTCGGCCAGCTCAAGCGCAAACGCCTGCTGTGCCGCCGGCAGAAAGCGCGCGCCCGACACCAGCGCGGCGATGCACACCGCCATGGTGAAGGTATTGATGCCGCTGTTTTCCTCCCAGCGGTCCTGCGGGCTGACCGGGCCGGTGCGCACGATGAAGCCGAGCGCGCGCCGCACCATGTCTTCGACCTCGGTGCCGGCCAGGGTGTCGCGGTCGGCGAGGGTGCCGGCAAGCAGCACCGGGAATGCCACTTCATCGAGCTGGATGCCGCTCCAATAGGGTTTACCGCCCAGCCACTGATTCTGGAACCAGCTGCCGTCCGCGCGCTGTGTGGCGATCAGGTAACGCAGCACCTCGCGCGCCTCGCTGTCCGCGCCCAGCGCAAGCAGCGCACCGGCAGACTCGGCCAGGTCACGCGGCCACACCAGATGGTAGCCGGGGCGCTCCTCGGCGCTCTCGCCCCAGGGGACACCGAGGCTGGCGACCATGGCGCCGCGGAAGGTGCGGTCGCAGTGCGTACGCAGCACCATCGCGCTGGTACGCACCTGGACCCGGATGTCGTCGGGCAAATCGTCGAACCCGGCCGGCAGACGACAAGCCGCGTGCCAGCTGCGCCAGCTGCGCAGCTGTTCCTGCCACGCCTCGTCGAACGGTTGCGACAGCGACGACAGCGCCAGCGTGGCGGCCGACTCGCGGCTGCTGCCAAACCCCAGCGCAAGCACCCCCTGGCGCGGCAGCGCGGCGGTCAACGCGACATTGCCGGGGCCGGCGCGTCGGTAACGCCAGCGCATCTGGCCGTGGTGGTCGAAATCCTGCCAGCCGTCGCTGACGCCCGAATACCCGGCACTGGCCACATCGAGCACCGCATGCTGAGCGGCATCGACCGCCGCCAGCGCGAGGCCGAACGGGCCCTGTTCTGCCCACAACACGCGCCGGCCCCGGTATTGCGCCACTTCGGCGACATTGTCGCGCCCGGTGCCGCCGAGATGCGGCGCAAGCAGCACGTAAACCTGCAGCCCGGTGTCACCGGTCAGCTGCCATTCGAGCAAGATGGTGTCGCGGTCAGGCGCGCTGACGATCCGCTGAACCAGCGTGAAGCGCGGCTGGCGGTGAACGACGCGCACCGCCGGTATGCCGGGCTCGGCCAGCGTCACACTGCAATCGTCGAGTTGCTTGACCTCCTGCCAGAAGCCCGTGCCGTCGGCGATGATGAAACCGAGGTCACGGATCTGTGGCAGGTCGACGCGCGGGTAGTAGACCTCGTTCAATATGCCCTGGCCGACCGTGAACCAGACCCGCGCCGCGCCCAGGCTGGTGCCGACGGCCTGCTTGGCGCCGCCGCACCAGTTGCTCGGCCCGCCGGGCGCGCCCGGTGCCTGCTCGTCGGAGAATTCAGTGCTCATCGCCGGCCGCGCCGCGCGGGTGCCACTGGCTGGGCGTCAGCCAGGCGCGGCCATCGCGCGCCACCAGCCGCTCGGCCGCCTCCGGACCCCAGCTGCCGGCCGGGTAGTTGGGAAAGTCCGGGGCCGGGTTGGCTTGCCAGGTCTCGATGATCGGCATCAGCAGCTGCCAGGCGGCTTGTACCTGATCGCTGCGCATGAACAGGGTCGCATCGCCCAGCAGCAGGTCGTGCAGCAGGGTTTCATAAGCCGCCGGGCTCGGCCGGCTGAATGCCTCACCGTAGGCAAAGCGCATGTCGACCGGGCGCAGGCGCAACGGCGAACCGGGCTCCTTGGCCATGAACTTCAGGATGATGCCCTCCTGCGGCTGGATCTGGATCACCAGCCGCACCGGTTGCGAATTCACGCCGCTGACCGCCGGGAAGGCGTTGTGCGGCACGTCGCGAAAGCGGATCGAGATCTCCGACACGGCATCGGCCAGGCACTTGCCGGTGCGCAGGTAGAACGGCACGTCCTGCCAGCGCCAGTTGTCGACCAGCAGCTTCACCGCCGCGTAGGTCTCGACGTTCGAGTCGGGCGCGATGCCGGGTTCGTCACGGTAACCCGCCGTCTGCTGGCCCTCGATCCAGCCACTCGCATATTGGCCACGTACCGCGAACGCGGACACCTGGTCGACCGGGATCGACCGGCAGGCACGCAACACGTCGAGCTTCTTGTTGCGGATGTCGTCGGCGTCGTAGGCCACCGGCGGCTCCATCGCCACCAAACACATCAACTGCAACAGGTGGTTCTGCACCATGTCGCGCAGCGCGCCGGCGCGCTCGTAATAACCGGCGCGGTGACCGACGCCGATCTTTTCCGCCACCGTGATGGTCACATGGTCGATGTAGCGGCGGTTCCAGATCGGTTCGAAAATCGGGTTGGCGAAGCGCAGCGCGAGAATGTTCTGCACCGTCTCCTTGCCGAGAAAGTGATCCATGCGATAGATCTGACACTCGGCGAAATGCTCGCGCAGGGTGCGGTCGATCGCCCGAAACGAGGCCAGGTCGTGACCGAGCGGCTTCTCGACCACGATCCGGGTGTGCGACTCGCTGCCATTCAGGCCGGCCGCCGCCAGGCCGCCGGCAACCGCGTCGAACAGGCCCGGCGGGATCGCCAGGTAGAAAATCCGGATGGCATCCGATTGGCCGTCACCCAGGCGATCGGCCAGCGTGGTGTAGGACGCGTTGTCTTGCAGGTCCATCGCCAGCACATCCAGTGCGGTACAAAATCCGTCCCATTGTTCGGCACTCGGTGCACCGCGGCGCGAAAACTGTCGCACACCGTCGCGCAGGCGTGCGCTGAGCGCGTCGACAGTCACCTCGCGGTCGACCCCGAGCACACGGAAGCCGGGGCTCAGCTGGCCGTCGAGATATAAATTGAACAACGCCGGCCCGACCAGGCGCCAAGCG
>Ga0116152_10000188_pt1 | contig 49811 bp, 37 predicted proteins | sample AD_UKC119_MetaG_FD_89894 | JGI IMG/M metagenome (GOLD analysis project Ga0116152, IMG submission 89894) | Active sludge microbial communities of municipal wastewater-treating anaerobic digesters from Hong Kong - AD_UKC119_MetaG | ecosystem: Engineered > Bioreactor > Anaerobic > Digestate...
AGCCGGCAAATGCTGCCGAAATAGCAAAAGCTATCTCCCGCAATGAAGTCATCGAAGCACATGTCCAGGAAGAACTCCCATTCGCTGTCGGAGCCATCATCGGTATAATAAACATCTTTATCGGCATAAATCTGCCAGTCGCCCTGGAAGGTGGCCCGGAGTGAGACATCATCATACAACGCACCATAATTTGGGAAAAACTCGATGATGTCCCCATCAAATTCATCGGTGATGTTGTCCCGGAATAAGGCATTATCCCGTTTGTAATACACTTTTTCAAATTGCCAACTGCCGATCAGCTTATCTTCTTTACGCCTGATTCGAAAATCCTTGGAACAAGCGGTAGCCAGTAAACAGCATGCCAGGAAATAGGTAAAGCTCTTTTTCATGTTCAGTCCTTTTTGGTTCAAATGATTTACCTTAAGATCCATGAAAATTGTGCTTTCCCCTATCCGGAGTTAAAGGTTTAGAAATACCTTAACCGGACCTATTAATACCCTGTTAAGGCAATCACCTGCATTGAGCACGCTTTAACACTTCTATTACGGTTTTAATAGGTAGATAGGTGTTCTCGGAAAACCTTTTCCAATCCTTCATCTTCCAATAAGAGCTGGATGTAGCACAGGATTTCCTCTGGAGATTCCCGGATGTTCAGGCGCTTCCGGTATTCCAGATACAGGATCAGTTGCAGCAGTACCCGGTGATAGGCCGGCGCTTTGTCTATTTCTTTCGGGTCAAATCGGTAGTCGGAGAATTCCTCAAATATGGATGGACGCATTTTGCATAAAGGTAGAGGGAGTTACCGGGAATTGCAAGACATATGCAAATAAAATCTAATGTTAAGCGCAAGCGCACAATTGAAAAAATTTACTGACAATCCCAAAGAAGTAGTAGAACAACAGCTTGCTTGGGATAGATCAGGTGCTTCACTATCTTGGGGTTAAAATCCGGCTTGCGATTTTGACTTAAGCATAAATATCCTGTCGTACCTTTGAGCGTATGGGACTGAATCGGTTGAGCATCTTACTGTTATTCCTCTTTGAGGCTGTTTCGTTATCCGGCCAAACGCAATTGCGTGGCGCTATCTACAATGCGAACACCGATAACCCCTTGTCTGGCGTATTTCTGGTGAGCAGAAATGGTGATACCTTGGCAAGGACCGATACGCTTGGCCTTTTTGAATTGATTGTCCCACCGGATAGTGTATTCCGCGTATGGAAACCGGGATATCTTGAAGAGCTGATCCGATGGGACGGGCAGCCAGCCCTTACAATTAACATGCAGCCTTTCGCATTTAATCTTGATGAAATAGAAGTGGAGGCTTATCTGCCTCGCCAGAGTGCAACCCTTCAACCGCAATTATTGCGTCAGCAAACCATCCTGTCCCTCGACCCGATTTCCATTGAGCGAAGCCTGAATACCATTCCCGGAGTTTATATGCAGACGGGACAGAATAATACCAATCGCATCACGATCCGCGGTGCAGGTAGTCGCACGCTGTTTGGAACCGATAAAGTAAGGGCTTACTGGAATCATATTCCGCTGACTGATGGAGCAGGGGAGTCAACACTGGAAGACCTGGATTTACAGCTGGCCGATGAGATCAGGGTGTATCGCGGGCCTACCAGTGCGCTTTTTAATGCAGGCCTGGGTGGCGCCATCCATGTGGTGACCAGTCTGCATTCCGACCGTCCGTTGGAATACCAGGGACAGGCGTTGGCCGGTTCATTTGGGTTGTGGGGCCTCCGGAACGAGGTGAAATCCCGTGTCGGAGATCATGTCCAGATCAGCTTTAGCCAGGCCCGCCAGGTAAGTAATGGATATCGCAACAATCAGTTTTACCGGCGCGATAATCTGGCGACCCTGGGGCAGTGGATTCAGGGAAGGCACGTGCTGCAGTGGATGCTGCAATGGATCGAAACCAAAGGATTTCTGGCCAGTTCGATTAATGAGAATACGTTTAAAACCAACCCTCAGGAGGCGGCGGCGAACTGGGCGGGTGTCAAAGGATATGAATACTATGTCCGACTGTTAGGAGGTATTCATTATGCTTATGCCCTGAATCGACGCAACAGTTGGCATGCAGCCGTGTACCAGAACCGTCGGGATGGTTTCGAGCGGCGTCCTTTTGATACCTATGATGATCTGCATAATTTATTGGGCTGGAGGTCTTTCTGGCAGTACGAAGGTGACCGGATGCATGTCGTCCTTGGGGCGGAAAGCAGCAGGGAGTCGGTCACCGATAACTATTATGAGACGCTGGAAACCGGTACCGGGCCTTTTTTGAGTACTGATCCGCAGAAACGCCATCATCTGGATGCTTTTGGTCAGTGGAGCTGGAATTATGGAAATTGGGTATTTGCAGCCAGCGGGCAGCTGCAAAAAGTGCATTACCAGTTTGCAGATAATTACGATTTCCCAGTGGTATTTTCACCTGGACTCCGGATCACCCGGCAGTTACCCAAAGAACAGCAAGTTCATTTGCTGATCAACAAAGGCGTGTCAGTGCCCGGTCCAGATGTTGTCCGGAACGAAGACCGGACCCTGATACCCGGATTGTTGCCGGAACAAGGGTGGAATCTCGAGGGCCAGTATGTCTATCATGGACATCAGGGCCTACAATTTCAGGCTAATGTCTATTACCTGTGGGTCCGTGACCAGCTGGTTCTGCGGCGACTTACCGAGACCATTTCGAAGGTGATCAATGCTGGCTCCACCGGGATGTTTGGTATTGAGATTAATGCGAGCTATCCCTTGGTACTGGGTGCGCATACGTTGACCCAGACCATAGCCTACACGTTTGCAGATTACCGGTTCTTGGATTTTGAAGATGGTGATCATAATTATCGTGGTAACCGGTTGCCAGGTTCACCGCAGCATCGGGTCAATTATCAGTTTGGGTGGGCATACCGGGACCGGTGGCATGCCTTGGTCCAGTTGATCGCTCAGGATCGCCTGCCATTGCGGGATGATGGCTCGGCCTGGGGAGACGGTTATTTTCTGATGCATCTGAACGCCGGCTATGCTTTCCAGCTCGGGAAGTGGCAGTTTGATGCATTCGGTCAGGTGGACAACATAACCAATACATTGTATGCATCCATGTTCCTGATCAATGCCGGTAGTTTTGGTGGGGCGGCTCCGCGCTATTATTATCCGGGGATGCCCAGAAGCGTGCGCGTGGGGTTGCGTTGGAAACTTTGAAGGTTAGCCAAGCAGCTATTTCTGAATCAGGTCGCCTGGAACAGCATGCTGCTAAAATGCTCGAGTGATGAATGCCAAAAAAACATACAGAAAAACAACAGCCAATGTCCCATCCATTACTTAATCCCTGGAAACGCCGCTGGTATTTTTTAACGAATTTGCCGTCCCTGTGGTTTTGGGGAGTACACGTGGAAGCGGTTCAGTCCGACCACTGTGTCATTTATTTGCCACACAACTGGCGCAGCAAGAATCCGTTCCGCTCCATCTACTTTTCTGCCCTTTGTGGTGCAGGAGAATTAGCCAGTGGTGTGTTGGCTCAAACCAAATGCCAATCCAATAATGTATCGATGCTGGTGACGGAAATGGAAGCCAAATTTCACAAGAAAGCAGTCGGTGGCATCCGGTTTCGCTGCGATGAAGGTTTGCGGATCGCTGTGTCGGTTGATCAGGCCGTAGCTAGTCGGGCACCCCAAACTTGCCGGGTAAAGGTCAGTGGTGAATCTGCCGGACAAATTGCGGTGGAATTATGGGTAACTTGGTCATTCCGGGCCAGGACCAAATAAGGTTGTTGACGTAACAATGACGTAACATTCAGAACGGAATCCGAGGCCCATTACCAACCGTTTTAGCCACTTATAACTACTTTTCCCGCATAGAATCATAATCTTTCCATTAAACGACGTATAATTGGCGTATTAAATTTTATTTTTTGGCGAAAAATTGCAGTAGGAAAATAATTTTTTAACAAAATTTTAATCCTTTTCTTTGTTTTGGATAGTAGGTGATAACCAAACGGAATACCCGCTAGACGAAATTTTGTGAAACAATCTTTTGAGTTGGCCTGCATCTAGTTTGGCAATCAGAAGGTAACCGGAGAGAGCTTGAAAGAAAAGAAATATCTTCTTGGGTATGACATAGGCAGTTCGTCCATTAAGGCTGCCTTGGTCTGCGTTGACAATGGCGAGACCATTGCAATAGCCCATGCTCCGGACACAGAAATGGAAATGCATGCCCCTCATCCCGGATGGGCTGAGCAGGATCCGGAAAGCTGGTGGCAATATGTTTGTCTCGCCACCCGCAAAATCCTTCACGATACATCCATCCAATCCGAACAAATCATCTCGGTAGGAATTGCTTATCAAATGCATGGGTTGGTTGCCGTTGATCAGACCGGCAAGGTCGTGAGACCTTCCATCATCTGGTGTGACGACCGCGCAGTACCTATTGGCGAGCGGGCATTCCAGGAACTGGGTGCCACGACCTGTTTGACCCACCTCCTGAATAGTCCGGGTAACTTTACCGCCTCCAAATTAAAATGGGTGCAAGACCTTGAACCGGAAAATTACCGGAGAATTTACAAGGTCATGTTGCCAGGGGATTTTATTGCCTATCGCCTTACCAACAAATTATCAACAACAGTCAGCGGATTATCGGAAGGCACGCTCTGGGATTTTGCAATGAACGAGCCGGCACAGATCCTGCTAGATTATTATGGATTAGATGCCAAAGTACTGCCGGAATTGGTGCCGACCATCGGAGTCCAAGGCTACCTAACAGATGAAGCAGCCGCAAAGACTGGTTTACCTGCGGGTATCCCGGTTGGCTACCGTGCAGGGGACCAACCTAATAATGCACTGGCCCTCAATGTGCTGGAACCAGGCGAAGTTGCTGCCACGGGTGGTACTTCGGGAGTGGTTTATGCCGTTGTGGACCGTTATATCTATGACAGTGAAAGCAGGGTGAACGGTTTTGCCCATGTGAATCACCAGCACGACGATCCACGAGTGGGTATCCTGCTCTGTATCAATGGAGCGGGCATCCTGTACAGCTGGATCCGCAAGGAGGTGGCTCCTGCGGGCATTTCCTACCAGGAAATGGAAAAACAAGCCGCCACCGTACCCGTAGGTTCGGATGGTTTACGCATACTTCCTTTTGGAAATGGCGCTGAACGCATGTTATCTAATCAACAAACCGGTGTGCAATGGATCAACCTGCAGCTCAACCGGCACAAAAAGCAACACATATATCGGGCAGCCCTGGAAGGGATTGCCTTTGCTTTTGTTTACGGCATGCAGATACTGAAGCGCATGGGCGTGGATCTGCAGGTCATCCGGGTAGGCAATGATAACCTCTTCCAGTCCCGGATATTCAGTGAGACGATTGCTAACCTGACCGGAAGTACCATCGAAGTACTTGACACCACGGGTGCCGTGGGTGCTGCAAAAGCAGCCGGTGTAGCAGCTGGATGTTTTGCTTCGATCCGTGAAGCAGTACAATCCGCCGGAGTTATACAATCATACCGACCACAGGATGCTGTTGATGCATACCGCGAAGCATACGAACTGTGGGAAAATGATTTAATGAACCAACAAAATGTAACTGTAACTGCATGAGCAATAGCCCGATTATAGGTGACAAAGCTTATTTCCCCGGAATTAACCGGATTCGATACGAAGGTCGGTTGTCGGATAACCCGCTTGCCTTCAAGTGGTACGATGAAGACCGTGTTGTCGGGAATAAGACCATGAAAGACCATTTTCGGTTTGCCATCGCCTACTGGCACACCTTCTGCGGTACCGGAGGCGATCCTTTTGGACCGGGTACCAAATCTTTTCCCTGGTTAGTTGCCGAAGATCCGATTACCCAGGCGAAAGATAAAATGGATGCTGCCTTTGAATTTATTACCAAAATTGGTGCTCCTTTTTATTGTTTTCATGATTTCGACCTGATCCAGGAAGGCAGGGATCTCGCCGAATCGAGCAAGCGTCTCGAGGTAATTACTGATTACGCGCAGGAGAAACAAAAAGCTTCCGGCGTGGAATTGTTATGGGGAACGGCAAATCTATTTTCTAATCCACGATACATGAACGGCGCTGCTACCAACCCGGACCTGCAGGTAGTCGCTTATGCCGGAGCGCAGGTTAAGAATGCGTTGGATGCGACCATTAAGTTGGGCGGACACAACTATGTATTCTGGGGTGGCCGCGAAGGGTACATGTCATTACTGAACACAGATACCAAAAAAGAACTGGACCACCTGGCCCGCTTCCTGCATATGGCCAAGGATTATGCCCGGAAACAGGGTTTCAAAGGCACCTTCTTCATTGAGCCTAAGCCCATGGAGCCCAGCAAACACCAGTATGATTTTGACGCTGCCACGGTTTTGGGTTTTCTGCGGGCATACGACCTCATGGAAGATTTTAAACTGAATATTGAAGTGAACCACGCCACACTGGCCTTACATACATTCCAGCATGAATTGCAGATGGCTGTTAATTCCAATGCACTGGGAAGTATGGATGCCAATCGCGGAGATTACCAGAATGGCTGGGATACGGATCAGTTTCCAAATAATCTGTATGAACTGGCCGAGGCATTTCTGGTTATTCTGCCCGGTGGCGGTTTCCAGGGTGGTGGTATTAATTTTGATGCCAAAACGCGGCGGAACTCTACCGATCTGGAAGATATCTTTTATGCACACATTGGTGGCATGGACGCATTTGCCAGAGCCTTGCTGATCGCACAAGACGTATTGGATCATTCGCCTTACCTCGAATTGCGCCAGCAGCGCTATGCTACATTTGAATCGAATGATGGTAAATCTTTCGAGAACGGACAAATGAAACTGGAGGATCTTGCTGCACTTGGAACAGAATGGGGAGAGCCTCTGCAAAAAAGTGGTAAACAAGAATTTTATGAAAACATTATAAATCAATACATTTGACGCCGAATGATTGATTTTAACAAATCTTTGACTAAATTCATTGATTCATTAGCTGTATAAAAATTAGGTTTATGGAATGTACTTACTTGTTCAAAATGAGCAGGTTACTGGGCCGGTTTAAGCCCGGAGGCCTGATCATGATGTTGCTTTTCGCCTGGCAGGTGGGCTTCGCTCAATCTGTCACGGTTACAGGAACTGTGACTGACGAGACCGGATTTGGTCTGCCAGGGGCTACAGTTTTAATTCAGGGAACTTCTAACGGTACGGTCACCGAAGTGGACGGTACTTATTCCTTGAGTGCTCAAAAGGGACAAACCCTGCAGTTTTCGTACACTGGTTACCAGACACAGTCTGTTGTGGTTGGCGATAATACCGTCATCAACATCAGCATGTCACCGGATGTAAGCTTGTTGGACGAAATTGTTGTTACGGGTTACTCCTCAGAGAAAAAAGCGGATATCATCGGTTCTGTATCGGTGATCAGTACCGAGGACATGAAGACAACACCCGCTGCTAACCTTACCTCTCAGTTGCAAGGACGTGCAGGTGGTGTTGTGGTTAGTGGTAGTGGTGAACCAGGCTCTTCGTCAAAGGTACGTATCCGTGGATTTACCTCATTTGGATCCAGTTCTCCACTATACGTCATCGACGGAGTTCCTACCGGAGACGCATCCAAGGTAAACCCTCAGGATATTGAGTCCATTCAGGTATTGAAAGATGCGACCTCTGCTTCTATCTATGGTGCACGTGCAGCACAAGGGGTTATCATCATCACCACCAAACAAGGAAAAGCAGGTACGCTCAGACTGTCCTATGACGGTTACGTAGGTACCCAGACCTTTCCCTACAACCGTGCTCCGGATCTGTTGAACACGGCTGACTACGTTAAATATTTGCAGAAAAACAACGGTACAGATTTCACGCACCCGGTATTCGGTAACCTGGCAAACCCGGTAATCCCGGACTACATCGTGGTTAGTAACGGATTCAAAGGTGGCGTTAAAGCCGGAGATCCCCGCGCGAACCCGGATCTGTATTCTATTGAAAACTATCGGGACATTTATCAGATCATGGCGCTTTCCGACGGTACCGACTGGTTCCGTGAAGCAACCCAGAGCGGATTTATGCAATCCCACCAGGTAACTGCCAGCGGTGGTACCGACAAAGCAGTTTACTCGCTTGGGTTTAACTACTTCGACCAGGAAGGAACCCTGAAATATTCAGGTTACAAGCGTTATGCCGTTCGTGCTAACACCTCATTCTCTCCGAAGAAATACCTGCGTTTGGGAGAAAACGTTCAGGTCCTTTATGAAAGTTTTGCAGCAGGTGGAACGGGTAACCGTACAGAAGGTAGTGCTTTTGCTCAAATGTTCCGTATGGTTCCTTACATCCCTGTTTATGACATCAACGGTGGATGGGGTGGTAACGGTGTTGGTGAATCAGGTAACGGTTCCAACCCATTAGCCAACGTATATCGCCAGAAAGATAACTTGAGCTACAACTACAAGATCTTTGGTAACGTATTTGCAGAAGTCACACCGGTTAAGAATTTGACCTTGCGTACCTCTTACGGTATTGACTATGGAAACAACAACTATAAGAACTATACTTGGCAGACCTACGAGCGTTCGGAAAACGTCGGTTTGACGCAGTTAGGTCAGGGCTCCACCTACAACTTGTTCTGGACCTGGACCAACACCGCAACCTATGAATTGCCCCTGGGCGATCATAATGTGAAAATTCTGGCTGGTACGGAAGCAATCAAAGGCTTTGGTGACGGTATCACCGTTTCATCCAACACCTTCGACTTTGAAGATCCTGAATTCGTAACCCTGAATACCGATCAGGCCGTCAACGATGTATCTTCTCCATTGTTCCGCCAGACGCTGGCTTCCGTATTTGGAAAAATTGACTATTCCTACCAGGGCAAATACTTGTTCAATGCAACGGTTCGCCGGGATGGTTCCTCCAAATTTGGTAGCGATAATCGCTATGGTGTTTTCCCGGCCTTTGGTGTGGGATGGCGTATTTCACAGGAAGGATTTATGGATAATGTTTCCTTTATTGATGATTTGAAGCTCCGTGGTGGTTGGGGACAGCTAGGTAGTGAGCGCGTGGTTGATGCTAACAACCAGTACTCCATCTTCTTCTTCAACGTGGGTGCAACCAACTACGACATCAACCGTCAACAAACCGGTACCGCTCAGGGGTATGCCGCACAACGTGCTGGTAGCTCTGCAACAAAATGGGAAACTTCGGAAACCACTAACATCGGTTTCGATGCTTCTTTGTTCAACTACAAAGTCGACTTCTCGTTTAACTGGTTCAACAACGATACGAAAGATCTGCTCGTTCAGCGGGTCAGAAATGGATTGGAACCATTGACCATTCAGCCTTATATCAATATTGGTAAGATGCGGAATCGTGGATTTGACTTTAATGCAACTTATCATGGTGGAGGGAAGAGTGAATTCAAATGGGATGCTACGCTGACCTTCACGCACTACAAAAACACAGTTATTGATATTGATGGTAATCCGGAGACTTTCTTCTCTTCCGGTACCTCCCGTTTTGGTAACGCGTTCAGAACACAAGCCGGTCACCCAATTTCTTCCTTCGTAGGTTTTGAGATTGATGGATTCTTCGAAACACAAGCTGACCTGGAAGCATTGGATCAGCCTAACGCAGTAATTGGATCCTGGAGATTTAAAGATCAGAATGGTGACGGTGTGATCAATGACGACGACCGTACATTCATAGGAAGCCCGCATCCGGATTTCGTTGCCGGTTTGAACTTGGGCGCCCATTACCGCAACTGGGATTTGAATTCCTTCTTTGTATGGAATTATGGAAACGAACTGTACAACTACACCAAGAACTTTTACGAAATGCGTTATTTCGTTGGTGGTGTTGGTCGTAGAGTATTGGAGGATGGTTGGGAGCCAGGTAAATCGGATGCTGCCCTGCCAAAATTAGCTCCAGGTACCGAATCCGGTTATACCGAATTGATTCGTAACTCATCAATGGATTATTATGTGGAAAGTGGTTCTTACTTCCGCGCAAAGACCGTCCAATTGGGTTATACCTTGCCTCAGAACGTTGTAGACCGCATGCAGCTTGGCAGCATTCGTCTTTATGTTCAGGCTCAGAACTTGTTTACCATCACTCCATATACAGGAGTTGAACCCGACATTACGATTAACGGTACGGACACTTCGAATGACTTGCGGATGGGTTACGATGAAACCAGTTATCCGCAGAGCAAACAATTCCTTTTTGGCTTGAACGTATCCTTCTAATCATTAAACCATAAAGACAAATGAAAATCAATAAATATCTTTTATACACGCTTTTGTTAGGAGGGACAATGTTAGTCCCCTCCTGTAGCGACAGCTTCCTCGATCAGCCGCCTCAAGGTTCTTATTCAGCGGCTTCTCTGGCTAACTTAAAGGGAATCGAAGGCCTTTTGATCGGTGCCTACTCCAATTTGGACGGCTCCTGGTTCCAGGATTGGGGTAACAACCATTTTAATCAGCACGGTGGTGCATCTAACTGGGTACTTGGTAGTATCCGGGGCGCAGATGCTTATAAAGGTACCGAGCCTTCTGACGGTGTTGACATCAACCCGATTGAGCGCCACGAAGTAACCCCAGCTAACGGAATCATCCGTGAAAAGTGGGTTGGTTGCTACGACGGTATTGGTCGTGTCAATGAAACCATGCGCGTTTTGGCTCAGGCTACGGATCTTTCTGATGGTGACCGTGCACGCATCTCCGGTGAATGCCGCTTCCTGCGTGGCCATTACCACTTTGAAGCAGTGAAAGTATTCGGTAATGCACCTTATGTGGATGAAACCATCACCGATTTTCCAGCCGTTAAAAATGATCATATGATCTGGTCGGAAATTGAGGATGATTTCAAATATGCTTATGACAATTTGCCTGGCACCCAGACCGCTCCGGGTCGTGCCAACAAATGGGCAGCTGCCTCTTATCTGGCAAAAGTCTATATGTATCAGGGCAAATGGTCGGATGCTAAGGCCCTTTTCGATCAGATTGTCGCAAACGGAACGACGGCAGCAGGTGCTAAATATGCATTGAATGCCAATTACTACGAGAACTTCGCTTCGGAAAAGGAAAATGGTAACACCGAATCCATCTTCGCTGTTGAAAATTCAGCTTATGATGGTTCCATCGCGAACGGTAACTACGAGAATACGCTGAACGTGCCTCACGGTAGTGCCGCCAGGACCTCTTGCTGCGGATTTTTCCAGCCTTCACAGTTCCTGGTAAACTCCTTTAAGACGGTCAATGGTCTTCCTATGTTGGATAACTTCAACGACGTTGATGTTGTCTCCGATGAAGGTTTGTCTTCAGATGATCCTTTTACACCGGATGCAGGTGAATTTGACCCACGGTTGGATCATACCGTAGGTCGCCGTGGAATCCAGTATCTGGACTGGGGACCACATCCAGGTAACTTGTGGATCCGTCAGGTACAGAACGGAGGTCCTTATTCTCCAAAGAAAAACGTTCCTTCTTTTGCTGAATTTGATAATGGCCTGGGTGGCGTTATCGACTGGGGATTTGTTTCCACATCGCAAAATGTGCAAATTATCCGTTATGCCGATGTCCTCTTGCTAGCCGCTGAAGCAGAAGCTGAATTGGGCAATACCGCTAAGGCACTGGAATATGTCAACATGGTCCGCAATCGCGCGGCCAATCCGGAAAGTGTAGTAAAATTTGCCGATGGAACACCTTGTGCTAACTATTCGGTTCAGCCTTATGCTGCTTTTGCCAGCCAGGCAGAAGCCATCAAAGCAGTACGCTTTGAGCGCATGCTTGAACTGGGTATGGAAGGACAGCGTTTCTTTGACCTGACCCGTTGGGATAACTTGTCAAAAGCAGGTAAAACAGCGGTTTCATTCGATGCGATTGCTTACCTGAATACTTATCTGTCGCATGAGCAGATCAAGCGCATCCATTTGGCAGGAGCAGTCTTCACTGAAAAATACAAATTGCTTCCTATCCCGGAATCTGTAATTACTCAGAGCACGGTTAACGGAGTTCGCAATATTGAACAAAATCCTGGTTTCTAACCATATACGTTTAAATCGAGCAAAGGAGACTACTGCATGCAGTAGTCTCCTTTGTATTTTGATCAATGACTCAATTCATATTTACTGGATTTGGCATTCATGGGAATTTTAAACACTTTGCAGCATGTTCTCCAATTAGCTCTTCCAAATTGAACACATTAAACCTCTATTGCTATGTACCGTTATGGTTTCTTATTAGCCCTAATTGTGGCTGTCATGATTGGATGCACCTCTTCTTCAGAGCATCTTTTCCTTGAACTTTCCCCGCAGCGTACCGGAGTAAAATTTGTTAACAAGGTAGAGGAAACGGAAACGCTGAATATTCTGAATCTCGAATACTTTTACAATGGCGGTGGTGTTGCCGTAGGTGATTTCAATCGGGATGGGTTGGAAGATCTTTACTTTACGGCAAATTTGGCAGATAATCACCTCTATCTGAATAAAGGTAATTTCAAGTTTAAGGATGTTACTGCTGCATCCGGTGTGGCTGGACGAGAAAGATGGAAATCAGGTGTAGCTGTAGTCGATATCAATGGTGATGGTTGGCTGGATATTTATGTCTGTGCGACCATTGCGCAAGATTCGCTTTATCGTCGGAATTTATTGTTCATTAATCAAGGCCTTAACGAGGATGGAATACCAACTTTTAAGGAAGAAGCAGCCCAGTACGGGGTGGATAATTCTAGCTATTCTTCCAATGCTTTGTTCTTTGATTATGATCGGGATGGGGACCTTGATCTGTATATATTAACCAACTCAAAGCAACACAACATCCCTGTGGTTTATCGGGAGAAAGTCAACGATGGTACCGCAGAGAATACAGATATCCTGATGCGCAATAATGGGGACGGAACCTTTACTGACGTCTCGGAAGAGGCGGGTATCCGCTATGAAGGATTTGGACTCGGTGTTGCAACCTGTGACATAAACAAGGATGGCTGGATCGATCTTTATGTAAGCAATGACTTCCTTTCCAACGATTTGCTCTATCTAAACCGGGGCGGCAAATTTGAAAATGTCATCGATAAGATGATTAAACACCAATCGCGTTTCTCCATGGGAAATGATATCGCAGACATCAATAACGATGGAGAGCCGGATATCATTACATTGGATATGTTGCCAGAGGACAATTTGCGTAAGAAGACGGTTATGGGAGGGAATGGATACATCAATTACATCAATGATCAACGGTATGGATACGCCCATCAATTTACACGCAACATGCTTCAGGTCAATAATGGCGATGGCACCTTCAGTGAAATTGGAATGCTTGCCGGAATCTATCAAACGGAATGGAGTTGGTCACCTTTATTTGTGGATCTCGACAATGATGGCTATCGGGATTTATTAATCACCAATGGATATCCGAAAGATATTACAGACAAAGATTTTGTCAATTTTCGGCAGAAAACCAACTTTTATACCGATCAAAAAACGTTGCTTAGTGAAGTCCCATCAGTCAAAGTCAAGAATTATATCTACCGGAATAATGGCGACCTGACATTTACCAATGTCAGTGAAGCGTGGGGTATCGAAAACATTTCATTTTCCAATGGAGCGGCCTTCGTAGACCTGGATAACGATGGAGATCTGGATTATGTCGTCAATAATATCAATGATCCTGCATCCATTTACGAAAATACCCTGTATGGAAAGGGAAAAAATCTGGATACCTTGAATCATTTCCTTGAGATTCGACTCAATGGTCTGCAAGGAAATACATTGGGATTGGGCTCCAAGATCTGGATAAAATACGAAGGAGGTCAGATGCAATATCATGACCATTCCATTTACCGGGGATATATTTCTTCCGTAGATCCCACTATCCATTTCGGCCTCGGTAAAGCTGCAGGTATTGACTCGTTGCTGATTATCTGGCCGGATGGAAAAGGTCAGCTGCTTTTAAATATTCCGGCTAATCAGGAGATCGAAATTAACCAGGATCAAGCACAAATACTGAGCCTTTCGGGACTTCATCCGACTCAGGAAACTCCTGAATTGTTCACCCCAATGAATAAAGCATTAAGCATCGATTACAAGCAGCCGATGTATGATTTTATTGATTTCAACATCCAACGAAATATACCACACAAATTCACTGAAAACATCCCTGGTCTGGCAATTGGTGATGTGAATGGGGACGGCCTTGAAGATTTTGTGATAGGAAATTACAAGCATCAGAACCTGATGCTTTTTAAGCAGGATCCTAAAGGACAGTTTACTGCACAAGTTCTGGTAGATGGAAAGGACAAACCTGAAATTGATGAAGGATTATTATTGCTGGACGTCGATGGTGACCAGGACCTGGATCTATATGTGGTGAGTGGAGGATTTGCTGATTCCATCGGCCATGATCATTATCGCGACCGGTTGTATTTAAATGATGGAGCCGGAAGATTTACGGAACAAAAAAATGCATTACCCGATATCAAGTCAAATGGCCTGGTCGTGCGGGCTGCTGATATAGACGGCGATGGGGATCTGGACCTTTTTGTCGGAGCGCGCGTGTTACCGGGGAGCTATCCATTGGCCGATCAGTCTTATCTTTTGCGCAATGATCGGGGAATATTTTCAGATGTAACCAATTCTTGGGCTCCAGCTTTGTCAAAGTTAGGGATGGTGACGGATGCCGTGTGGTCGGATTACAATAATGATAACATTCCGGACCTAATCGTAGTCGGGGAATTTATGCCCATCCAGGTATTCAAAAACGATGGAAAGAAATTGGAAAAAGTAACTTCCTCCGGTTTGGAACAATACAGCGGTTGGTGGAACAGTATCGTGCCTGGAGATTTTGACCGGGATGGGGATATGGATTATGCGGTCGGGAATCTGGGTAACAACAATACCTATCAAGTGTCTGCCGATCACCCGTTGAAAGCATTCTCTCTGGACATAGATAAAAACAATAGTGAGGATGTTGTCCTGGCCTGTTTTTTGAAATTCCCGGATGGCCACTATGATTTGTGCCCCGTTAATCAGTGGGAGGAGTTGTTCTCCCAAAGCCCGGTATTTCGCAAACGTTTTGCATACCACCGGGAGTTTGGTATGGCCAACATGGATTCGCTTTTAACGCCCGAGGAACGTGCAAATGCAACGGTATTAGAAGCTAATTATGTCCTTTCTTCCGTGCTGCTAAATCAAGGTGACGGCACGTTCAAAGTGGAGGCCATGCCATTATTAGCCCAGGTAGCGCCTGTGAATGGAATGAGGGTGTACGATGTAAACCAGGATGCTATACCGGACCTATTGCTGGTTGGCAATGATTATTCCAACGAAGTATTCTCGGGAACTCTCGATGCTTTGAATGGTTTGGTGCTTATAGGTAAAGGGAATGGGCAATTTGACGCAGTGAAAGGGGATTGTGGCTTCCGGGTCCCCGGTGCCGCCAAAGCTTTAGGGTTATTAACTACGGAGACCTATGATGTATTCCTGGCCACACAAAATAAAGATAGTGTCCTGGCTTTTACCCCAGTTCTGAAACCAAAAACCATCCAACTTTTTACGCCGAAACCTGAAGATCAGGCGGCCGTCATCACCTATAACGATGGTGGAACTCAGCGGGTAGAATTTAACTACGGTGCTGGGATGTTAACCCAATCTTCCCGACGATTACGTATAACCGCTGCTATGAAATTGGTTGAGGTGATTAACCGGAAAGGCGAATCACGGATAGTAATCGATGCCGTTCAATAATTATAGCAAAAGAAAAAGCCCGTGAGTTTTACTTACGGGCTTTTTCTTTTATCCGTTCGGAAACCCTGCCAGGTATGATTTCCGGACGATTGATTTGGTATGAATGAATCCCTAGGACTTACTGCGCACTTTACCGCTTCCGATGATGGATGAATGGATGGAAGGAGAACCTTCATACAATACATTTCCACTTCCGGATACACTTACCTTCAGGTCGTTGTTGACATCAACTTCACAATTACCGGAACCGGCAATACTGACGCTGCAGTTGTCCGATTCGAAACCCAGAGCCCGCACCGAACCACTGCCGCTAATACTGATATCGGTCGAACTGGCATGACCGTTCAGACGGATATTTCCGGATCCGGAGATACCCATTTTGGCTTTTGAGGCTTGCAGATCCAGAATGATATCCCCCGAACCGGCTACCGCAAGAACAATCTCACCGGTATTTATTCCCTTTTCACCAATGATGGAACCACTGCCGGCGACGGCCAGCTTTTTGATGTTTTTCAGGGTCACATAGATATCGATCGATTCGTGCCGGCGCACATTTTGATCAAACTCAATATTCCAGGTGCCTCCGGAAACATCCGTTTCGATGTTATCTATGATATTTTGTTGTGCTTTGATACGTATTTGCTGGCTATTGCCTTGCATAAGGTGTACGGTCGCCGAAATAGATAATCCCAGTGCATCAATTTCAGAAAGGGACAGGTTCTTTTCGACTACAGGGCCCTCGCCACTGATTTGGCCTCTCCAATTTTGGGCCTGTAAGGAGATTACTCCCAAAAACAAAAAACTAAACAAGTGGATACGGTAAATGAATTTCATAGTTATGGTTTTGTTATAGGACGAGGAAGGACCGTAAAAGGTTGCATCCGAAAGAAGAAAAGGATCAATTTCAATAGATCTACCCGGATTTGGCAGTTAGGTTTATCTTTAGATCATGCTAGAATTGGCTGCCATTGTCATTTTGGGTATCCTGGCCCAATGGTTTGCCTGGCGTTTTCGGGTGCCAGCCATTCTTCCGTTGATTATAACGGGGTTGATTGTAGGCCCGATTTCCACCCTGTGGACAGCATCCGGCTCTAAGTGGATCGAGCCTATTTATAATGGGCAAACCGGACTCTTTCCGGGAGAATCACTGTTTTATTTTGTTTCGCTGGCAATCGGAATCATTCTGTTTGAAGGGGGTATGACCCTCAAACGAAAGGAAATCAAAGGGGTAGGTTCTGCCCTCCTGAGGCTGATCATTATTGGTGCCGTGGTCACGTTTGTCGGAGCTGGTATCGCCGCGCATCTGCTTCTCGGTTTGAGCTGGAAAATATCCTTTCTTTTTGCCGGGTTGATCATCGTAACCGGGCCCACAGTTATAGCGCCCATTTTGCGCAATATTCCGCTCACAAAAAATGTGGCTACCGTGCTGAAGTGGGAGGGCATACTCATCGATCCATTAGGCGCCCTGGTAGCAGTATTGGTTTTCGAGTTTATCGTATCGGGTGGTGAGGAATTTACCCAGCATGCACTGCTCCAATTTGGAAAGATCATCACCATTGGATTTTTAATGGGTGTTGTGGCAGCTTATTTTCTGTATTACATCATCCGGCACCAATGGCTGCCCCGGTATCTGCTTAATGTTTTTACCCTGGCGCTGGTCTTGCTGGTATTCGTATTCAGCGATAAGTTGGCCTCTGAATCCGGATTGCTTTCGGTCGTCGTAATGGGCATGGTATTGGGCAATCTTGAGGTTCCCAATTTCAAACAGATCCTTGATTTCAAGGAGTCCCTTTCCATATTACTCATCTCGATCCTGTTTATCCTGTTGGCAGCCAATATCAATCTCGACGATCTTTACCTGTTGCTTAATATCAACTGCCTGCTGCTGTTCCTCGTCGTGGTCTTCGTCCTGAGACCGGTTGGCGTATTCTTAAGTACGCGAGGTAGTGAGTTGAATTTCAGGGAAAAGGTTTTCATTTCCTGGGTAGGTCCGCGCGGGATCGTTGCTGCTGGGATCGCATCTTTATTTGGGCTTCGGCTTGCTTTGGATGGAGTCGCGGAAGCACACTGGATTACCCCGCTGGTTTTTATGGTTGTCCTGGGCACGGTATTGGTAAATGCAACGACAGCCCGTTGGCTGGCTAAGCTCTTGAAGGTCATTCAGGCTGCTTCTAATGGGATTCTCATCATCGGATCCAATCTGGCATCACGTTTTTTGGCGCAATTCTTAAGCGACCGGAAACGACATGTAATTCTCGTTGACAACAACGCGGTTAGCATTCAGGAAGCCAGAAAATCAGGCCTTGAAGCCGTCCAGGCCAATATATTTACAGAGGATTTGAACGACCACTTTGAAATGCTGGACATGGGTTATCTGATGGCGATGACCTCCAACAGCCAATTAAATAAATTTGCCATTCAATCGATGGCCTCCAGCTTTGGTGAAAATGGAACCTTCCAGCTCCCCCCTTCCCAGGAGGTGCGTGAAGGGAAATGCGACCCAACCTCACTGTTCGCACCCTATGCGGATTTTGTGAGCCTGACTGAGGTTGTAAGGGATTTTCCAGAGTACCACGAGTCACCTGTCAATGGGTTCGAGGGCGCATTAACGTTGGCTCAAAAAATGAAAGCCGGTCAGCAGATTCCGGTGTTTTACCAGGACAAAATCAATGACCTGCATATTTTCCCTGCCTCTCCGGACACCCTGCGGCAAATGCCTGAACCAGTCACGTTGATTTATATCGGAAAGCCAATGACCCTGGAAGATCTGGATGGATAAACCCACCTTCGTCATGGATAAGCATGAAATAATATCCCCGGGATAGTGCTTCTCACACATTAATTTCCGTAGATAGGTTCATGGACTGGTCTTGCAACATGTTATCTTTGCATGGATTTGGATGAATAAAACACAGGCATCATGAATTACAGGAGGTTTGGTCGGACGGATTGGATGGTTAGTGAAGTAGGGTATGGCATGTGGGGATTGGCAGGGTGGACCAATACCGATAAGCAGGAAGTTGCAATGGCACTGGACCGGGCCGTAGAGCTAGGATGCAATTTCTTCGATACCGCCTGGGCTTACGGCGATGGAGTAAGTGAGAATACCTTGCGCGATTTGATCAAGCGTCATCCCGGTAAATCCCTTTATGCAGCCACCAAGGTTCCACCAAAAGACCGGACATGGCCGCCCGTGAAAGGTAATTCAATACATAATGTATTTCCGCCTGATTACATCCGGGAATATGCCGAGAAAAGCTTGACAAACCTGGGGTTGGAAACGATAGACCTGCTTCAGTTGCATGTATGGGAGGACGACTGGGCTTCCGATGATGACTGGAAAGAAGTAGTCGATGCGTTAAAGGAGCAGGGTAAGATCAGAGCTTTCGGATTGAGCCTGAATCGTTGGGAACCGGAAAATGGCATGCAGGCTATACGGACCGGTTTGATTGATGCCGTACAGGTCATTTACAACATCTTTGACCAAAACCCGGAAGATGAATTGTTTCCACTTTGTCTTAAGGAGGATGTCGGGATTATCGCCCGAGTTCCTTTTGATGAAGGTGGACTCCTTGGTCATCTGACTAAAGAAACCCGTTTTCCTGCCCATGACTGGAGAGCCGGATATTTTTGTGAGGAGAACCTGGCACCAACCGTAGAACGGGCCGATGCCCTTAAGCCCGCGGTGCCGGCGGGAAGTAATTTACCTGAAATGAGCATGCAGTTTATCCTGAGTAACCCGGATGTATCAACAATCATCCCGGGCATGCGGCAGGTGAAACATGTCGAAGCGAACATGCATGCCTCCGACCTTGGCCCATTGCAAAAGCCGCTCCTCGAAGAATTACACCAGCATCGCTGGGTACGCAGGCCTACCGCCTGGTCTATGTGATCGATTAAATCTGAAGTATGAAGTGGCCGCTGGAATTCACGCCCAAAATATCCATCCTTAAATCGGAAGGATACAATCGCAGTCAGTTTACCCAGGATGTAATGTCCGGATTAATCGTTGGAGTAGTAGCACTGCCCCTGGCGATTGCTTTTGCCATCGCATCGGGAGTCTCTCCCGAAAAAGGACTGATAACGGCGGTTGTTGCCGGATTTCTGATTTCTTTCCTGGGTGGCAGCAGGGTTCAGATCGGTGGACCTACCGGTGCTTTTATTGTAATTGTTTATGGCATAGTAGGCGAATATGGGTTGAGTGGCCTGATAACAGCAACCTTGATGGCAGGGTTCATCCTGATCGGTATGGGGCTGGTCCGGTTGGGCCAGTTATTAAAATATTTTCCGTATCCACTGATCGTAGGCTTTACTTCAGGGATTGCCCTGATCATTTTTAGTTCTCAGGTCAATGACGCCCTGGGCTTGCAGCTTACCGGAATTCCCGCTGACTTCATCGGCAAATGGAGCTTGTATTTCCAACATTTTACCCATCTGAATGGCTATGCGTTGGCTATAACCGGGGTTACGGTATTAATAACTTTCCATTTTGGCAAGATCAGCAAGAGGATACCGGGATCGCTGGTCGCTATTATTTTGATGACCTTGATTACCGCTTACTGGAAGCTGCCGGTTGAAACCCTTGCCGATCGGTTTGGGACCATTCCGAATGGCATTGGGCTGCCCCACTGGCCGGTGCTCAACTGGGAAGTGATCAGGCATCTGATCCAACCCGCTTTCGCCATCGCTTTGTTGGGTGCGATCGAATCCTTGTTATCGGCTGTCGTTGCGGACGGGATGATCGGTGCCCGGCACAGGTCCAACATGGAGCTGGTGGCCCAGGGTGTTGCTAACATCGGATCTGCGTTGTTTGGCGGGATACCCGCTACAGGGGCTATTGCCCGGACGGTTACCAATATTAAAAACGGTGGGCGGACGCCGGTAGCCGGGATAATACATGCCGTGGTCTTATTCCTTATTATGTTGTTTTTGGGCCCATTGGCCAAACAAATTCCATTTGCCTGTCTTGCCGGAGTATTGATCGTCATCGCATTTCACATGGGTGAATGGCGCCAGTTTTTTAGCCTGCTTCGCTCGCATCGGATGGATGTGGTGGTTTTGTTGACTACTTTCCTGTTGACAGTATTTTTTGATCTGATCATCGCGATAGAAATTGGAATGGTCTTATCGAGTTTTCTTTTTATGAAGCGCATGGCGGATGCCACCAGGATGTCGGTGGTCACCGATGAAGGTGGTGAGACCTTGTTTGACAAAGAACTGCCTGAGCTGCCGCGCGGCGTGATGTTGTATGAGATTGATGGCCCATTGTTTTTTGGTGCGGCACAGCAATTCCAGGACACGCTGCAGAATGTATCCGAGAAACCACAGACGATCATTTTCCGGATGAGAAAAGTGCCCTATATGGATGCGACTGGCGTATATCGCCTGCGACAATTGATCGAATATTTCCAGAAACGCAAGGTTAAAGTCTTGCTATCGGGGGTCAATCCTGCTGTCCTGGAAACGATGGAAAAAGCTGATATTTTTAATGCCCTGAACCGGGATCAGGTATTTCCAAATATTCATGCGGCACTGGATCACATCAGATCGGCCACCGATAAAGACCAATAGGTATCGACTAGACGTTTGAATCCAGGCGTCTGAACTCCTTTTTCAGCACTTTTGCATAGAGATGACTCTGTGTGTAATGAGCATGCCGGGCAGTAGGTAGGTGTTTGATACCTCCGGATAAATCCGGACGTTCGGATTCACATCGGTCCCTGAACTTCTGCCACCGAACGGGGTCCTTTATTTGTTGGGAAAGGTATGCTCCGATAAGATCGGCCTGCAAACTGATCAACGGGAAGGCTGCACCATCTGCTTCGACAAATCCGGCAAAGAGGAGGTTTGCGTATTGCCGGGAAAAAATATTTAAAAACAGGTCGGGCTGATCCGGATTCCAGGAGAATACTTCAGACCTGAGAAACGGGAATACCTGATTGTAGCCGGTCGCATAAATGATCAGGTCTGGTTCGATGGATTGTCCGTTTGAAAAATGCACCCTTGAGCCGTCAAGTACTTTGATGTCAGGGAGGTATTGAAGATCACCATGCGACAAATGATGCAATATTCTGGTATTCATGATAGGATGACTGGCAAAAAGGGGATGATCCGGTTTTGGTAAACCGTACCTCCGCAGGTCCCCGATCAATAATTTGTTCAGGAGAAAACGGAAGACAGGTCTTTCCAGCCAGAGAGGTAGATGGGGACCTTGATTGGCAAATACATCAGAAGGGATACCGAATACATGTTTTGGTATAAAATGATAACCGCGGCGCATGGAAATCCAGGTTTGTTCAGCAGTCATGGCGGCATCACACGCGATGTCGCAAGCAGAGTTGCCACCGCCGACAATGAGTACCCGCTTTCCTTTCAGTTGATCAGGACCTTGATAGTCTTTCGAATGGATAATCTCCCCTGAAAATGACCCGGTGTAATCAGGCCAATTGGGGTACCAGTTGCGCCCATTGGCGACGATCACTCCCTGATATTCCCGCTGCTCTCCGTGGTCAAAGGTCGCATTCCAACCACCACCCGGCAGTGGGGCTAGATCGGTAACTTCGGTATTGAACCGGATAGCACTTTCAAGCCCATTAGCAGCACTGAAATTCCGAATGTATGCCAGGATCTGCTCGTGGGAAGGATAATCCGGATAATCCTCAGGCATGGGGAAATCCTGGAAGGTGGACATCGTCTTGGAAGAAATAAAATGCGTCGTGGAATAAATGGGGGTGTCCTTCCGGCGGTGATCCCAGATACCTCCGGAAAAACCAGATTTTTCAACCAGGTCGAAAGGAATCGATAATTTTTTTAATACCCGGGCATTGGCTAGTCCGGAGGGGCCTGCTCCCAGGATCAGCCAGGACGAACGATTACTAGTCATTCCATTAAGGTATTCATTTGGTCACAATTAGCGAGCTAAAGCGCGAAGATGGTTAAAAATTAAAGCCGTTGAACCAGGATCGATTCAACGGCTTGTTCACGAACAGTAACCAATTCAATAGGCACAAAAAAGTGAGTGGGTCTTATTTAGTCAGTCTGGTTTAGTTAGAATGATTATTGGGCCGCCTCTGCTTCTTTTGGACAGGTCACGCAAACAAACCCGTCTGCAGTCATCTGATAAATGGAGCCGGCCTGCGGATGCTGATAGTTTCCTTCTTTAACAGAGAGCCAGATCCGCCGGGAGTTGTTATCGAAAGCTATAAACTTGCCTACCGGCACATTGACCTGCAACCTGATCTTTTGATCTCTCCATTTATTGCCGGCAGGTATGGAAAAGATGGTTTGGTAAGCCAATTTGTTATCGCTGATATTCGATACATAATTTACATGATCCAGAAAGGATTGTGCTTCCTCTTGCGTTTTGCCCCGGCCTTCTCTGGTCTCGACAATCTCGAAGTCTGCATTTTCTGTTGAAGTGAAATTGAGAAAAACATCATTGCTGATCAGATAATCGTCTCCAAGTTTCAGATTGCCGAAATTCATGAGTGACTCCTGCATTGGATTGTACAGGTGTTCTATATGCAGGGTGTCGACATTCAGGGTTGCTTTAACATCGGATTCCAGGGATTTGCTGTTGAAGTGGCTGAGCATCAGGCTTCCCAGGGCAAATAGGCTGACTACATTCAGGGAAAAGAAGATCCACATACCGGTTCGAATGCGCGGATTCAGCCGATGCCGGTTGATTAGCCGGACAAAAAACAAAATCATGAATCCCAGTGGAATCGCAAAAATGAAGTAGATATTCATCAACATCAAAGAACTGAGACCGGAATTACCCGGAAAGAAATAACCGGCGAATGGCAGGGAGTAGAAAAAGCCAAACAGCATGGCGATCCACGAAAAGGCAAGAAAAATGATGAGAGCAATTGCAATAATGGTGATGATGGGCCGGGCTATTTTGCCGATGAGTTCAATGGCCCAGCTTACCGTCCTTCCTAGTACATAAAACCCTTTCTTAATGGTACCGGCGATTCCGTCCTCGTTCGCGCCGGGATTTTTTTTTTGCTGGTAAATTGTTGACCAATCTCTACCAGCGTGTCGGAAAGGGAATTCAGTTCTTCCTCCACCGTCTTGGCTATATTGGATACATTGATCGGCTCTCCCCGCATGGCCAGCCGATCAGCTGCGGTTTTGGCTTCAGGCATAATCGCCCAAAGTATAAGGTATAATGGCAGGCCTAAACCACCGGAAATAAAAGCGAGTGCAAAAGCGATACGTATCCAGATGGGATCTTGAATGCCAAAGTAAGCAGCAAGACCGGAACATACGCCTTTGATAACTTTGTCTTCCGTATTGCGGAATAAGCGTCTGCCGGTACGGTAAGTATTTTCAGCATTTTGGTCTTCTGCGGAATTTCCGAAGGCATCTTCGTCACCACTAAAGTCTTCCGGGCTACCCAGGATCTTGATCGACTCCCTGATATCCGGTAGCGTCACAATTTGACGGGCCACCAGGCGCTCCTGGAGCAGTTCAGCCATCCTGTTTTCGATATCCGCGATGATTTCTTCACAACCTTCCGAATGCTGGAAATGCCGGTTCAGGGCCGCCAGATAGGTGCGAAGTTGATCGTAAGCATCTTCGTCGATAACGAAGGGATAACCGCCGAGGTTAATGTTATAGACTTTGTTCATGATGTGTGGTTGTTTTCTATTGAATGATTAACTGCTTGTACAAGATGATTCCAGGAGGTCCTGAGGTCCTCCAGCACTTCGGTGCCATCGCCCGTGATGGAGAAGTATTTTCGAGGTGGGCCGCTGTTGGATTCTTTCCAGCTATAGGTCAGTAAACCGGCATTTTTCAACCGGGTCAGCAAGGGGTACAGGGTTCCTTCCACGACAATCAGCTCCGCATCCTTCATGCGTGAGATGATGTCTGATGGATAGACCTCCCCTTCATTCTTAATGATCGAAAGGATGCACAGTTCCAGTACGCCTTTCTTCATTTGTGCTTTGGTATTATCCAGTTTCATACTTCAAACATAATACGAAAACAGGTACTATGCAAAACAAAGTACCTGAATTTTACCTAGTACTATATTAATAGACTGATTTTATCGACGAACGAACAAAAGGTACACACGAAATCCACGCAACAGCTCGTTAACCTGCGTCCACGAAGCCATGAGCGCTTTTGCGACCTTGTCAGGGTAAAGATCTTCTGTTAAGCGCTTTAAACATTAGTTAAATGACCTATTTGTGTAGAATTAATGAAAATGGCAGTATTTTTTTTCTAGAGCGGACTGAAACAAAAAGCACCAGCCGGATTCCATCGACTGATGCCCTTGCTGTTTAGCGGATAAAGTGATTTAATTCATATCATAAAGGTCCCCGGAACCTGTAATGTCGTAGTACACATAAGGAAATCCCTGGTAATAAATGTTACCGCTACCGCGGATGACAGCATCCAATTGGTGAAAAGCATAAACTTCTGCATTTCCTGATCCGTGTATTCCCACCGTACTGTTATCGGTACTCAAAAGATAGCCATGGTAATTCCCCGAACCATACAGGATTGCCCTCTGCCGATCTGCGTATCCTTCCAGGTATACGTCACCGCTTGCATCAATTTGAAGGCGAACTTCTCTTGCATCCAGGCCCAAATCCAGATCTCCGCTTCCGTATACATCCAGCCGTAATGCTGAATTGCTTTTGATGGTATTTTCACTGATGATGGTTCCACTGCTGTGGATAGCCAGATATTCGACGTCAGGCATGGTTACGTAAATCCGGGTACGGCTTCCGCCACCCCAGCCGTGCTGGTCGATAATCAGATCCCCGCCCTGCAAATAAAAATCATAATGACTAACAGCCTCCTCCGGTCCTTCAATGATCACTTCAAAGTAAGAACCCTGAGTGAGGTAGACGTCAGCCGACCCCTGCAGTTTGATGCCGGTGAAGCCACTTACAGGTACAGCTGAGGAGATCACCGGTCCAAAGTCCCGTTCGCATCGGCTGAATGCCATCAGGATGGCTAAAGCCAATATCCATGTCCATTTCGTTTTCATAATTCGGAGGTTTAGATTATACCGGTATGACGTAAGCAGGGCTGTTAAGAGTTACTTATCAACAATGTTACCATATTGTTAATCGTCCTCTGAAGAGATGCCCCGGGAGTTTTCAGGATGTATTTTAAAGGAATGGGTAGGCCGCAGAAGAACCACAATTCAACGGATTAAGAATGAAAGGAAGATCAATTGACAGGATATTCATTTTCTAATAAAATGTCAATCAATTACTTATATCCTCCGGTTTTGATGAACTAAATCAGGATTCAAGCCGTTAAGAATTATGTATGCTTTTGTGCAGCACGATATTTTAAGGATTTTGTCTCAGGATTTCCCCGAATTTATTCCTTAGCAATCGCAAAGATTGATTATCAAAGCTGGCTGCCGGCGAATAGCATACCCATCAATATTTATTGTTTTTTAAGTTCAATGGTTCCTTATGGAGAATGACAATTATTTGCAGAAAGCAGTTTCTTGGGCCGAGCGAAAGGGATTTACCAAAATCAAATCCATTCTGGATGAGTATGAAAGCCCCAAGGCATTTACCCGTTCCGGAGGTGAGGAGGTGGTTCAGCCGGATGTGACCGGCGTTCAAATGGGCACCAAGCATTACATCGAGCTTGGTATGAAAACCGACAAACCCAATAATTTAATATCCAAGTGGAAATTATTGGAAATGTTGTGTCAGCGGAATGAAGGCAAATTTTATGTACTCATTCCATATGGCCACAAGGCTTTTGTAGATCGTATTCTGAAGGATAATAACATCCATGCAGTAACGGTTTCCATTTGATGCATCGCATGATATTCTTTTAAACAGCTTATAATCAATGAAGAAGTTCAAGTATCGTTTGGGCGAGGGTAAGTATTATTTTAACATTGTTTCCGGTATGCAGACCATTCTGGTTTCCCGCAAAGAGCGGAAAGCAGCTATCGTTGCGTTTCAAAAATACCTTTCCGTAGGTAAAACCTGTGAATGGCTGGGGAAATGGAACGGCAAGGATTTTGTCGAAAGCAGCCTGCCGGTTTCTGTAGCCAAGTCTTGATCGGATAATTCCCGTTTAGATCAGGAATTGTCCGTTTTCATAAATTAATCGGCCATCCGCCAGGATGTGTCCGCCCTTGCGCATGTCCGTAATCATGTCAAGGTGGATGGCTGATTGATTCTTTCCACCGCACTGATAGTAGGATTGTCCGACTGCCATGTGAATACTCCCACCAATTTTCTCATCAAATAGGATGTTGCGCGTAGATTGCTGAATGTTGTAGTTGGTACCAATGGCAACTTCTCCAAAGCGACGAGCGCCCTCGATGGCAAATACCTGATCCAGTACTTCCTGCCCGGTTTCAGCCTCCCAGTGCTCTATCCACCCATCCTTCACCGTCAGGGTTATTCCCTGCACCGGCTGACCCAAGAATACCGACGGATAACTAAAATAAATCTGCCCCTGTACGCTGTCTTCCACCGGAGCGGAGAAAACTTCTCCGGAGGGCATATTGGCCCGGCCATCGGAATTGATCCACTTACGTCCCGCCACCGAAAAGCGTACATCGGTACCGGGAGCTACATACTGAATCTGTTGGCACTCGTTCAAAAAGTCGACCACATCTTGTTGCATGGCACGCACCTGCAACCAGCTTTCACGGGGTATTTCATCGTATAACCGGCAGGCGGTGTAGACAAACTCCTGGTATTCAGATAAGGTCATACCGGCTTCCTGCGCAGCTGCCTGGGTCGGGTATTGACAGAGTGTACGACGCATAGCACCGGATCCGGTACGGCTGAAATAGGTTTCATTTACCGGGGCCGTAGCTTCTTTGCGTTTCTTCAACTTGTCTTTTTGGTGGATGCGTTCATCCCGGAGGTTAAATGGCGCACGGATCACCAGGTAGGCATCAAAATTATTGACCGCATGGACATATCCTGGGTCCACCCAGGCTAATTGATCCTCACCGGCCTCTGCATAATAGATGGCATCTTTTTCGGCGAAATCGAGCTCAATGACCAGGTTGGCGCCTAATCGCAATCCTTCTTTCCAGATCTCTTTGATCAAAGGTTCTGCCAGCGTAGTGCTGCGAACATAGACCTGATCACCCTCTTTTAGATCGAGGCAATACTGGGTCAATAATTGTGCGTAACGGTTTTCTATGGTTTGCATGACGGTGAGGATTGGGCTACCATTGCTTTGTCGTATAGGGATAGCGGACCTGATAAAGATTTTTTACATGATCCAGCAGGGTTGCACGCAGTGCATCCAGGTTTTCTCCGGACTTCGCAGAAACCAGCAGGATTTCTTTATCGTATTCGTGGTAAAGCCGTTGACTTAGATCTTCTTCAATTTCCCGCTTCGTTTGACCATCCAGATAAGCATCGTAATGCTCGGTACGGTACAAATCGATTTTGTTGAAGACGAGAATCATCGGTTTATCCATGACACCCATTTCTGTCAGGGTCTCATGCACCGTACGGATGTGGTCTTCGAATTGTGGATGTGCGATGTCAATAACATGTAGTAGCAAATCGCTCTCCCGGACCTCATCCAACGTTGATTTAAAGCTCTCGACCAGGTGGTGAGGCAATTTACGGATGAATCCGACCGTATCGGACAGCAGGAATGGCGTTTGTTCCAGCACGATTTTTCGAACGGTGGTGTCCAGGGTGGCAAAAAGTTTGTTCTCTGCAAACACTTCCGATTTGCTGAGGACGTTCATCAATGTTGATTTGCCAACGTTGGTGTAGCCTACCAGTGCTACCCGGATAAGCTCACCCCTGTTTTTTCGCTGGGTCTGATTCTGTTTATCGATGGTTTCCAGCTTCTTCTTCAGATAAGTAATCTTATCCCGGATGATCCGTCGGTCGGTTTCGATCTCCTGCTCACCGGGACCGCGCATCCCGATACCGCCGCGTTGTCTTTCCAGGTGCGTCCACAAGCCACGCAAACGAGGCAGCAGGTATTGCATCTGAGCCAGCTCAACCTGGGTTTTGGCCTGGGCTGTCTGCGCTCTGAGCGCGAATATGTCAAGGATCAGAGAAGACCGGTCAACGATTTTGCGTTTGAGGTGCTCCTCGATGATCTGGGTTTGTTTACCGGTAAGATCATCATCAAAAATGACGAGATCGATGTCATGACTTTCGATGTACTGCTGGATTTCTTCCAGTTTACCTTTGCGGATGTACGTCCTGGAGTCCGGATGATCCAGATTCTGAGTGAATCGTTTGATGGTGATGGCTCCTGCGGTTTGCGCTAAAAACTCCAGCTCATCAAGGTATTCCTGGATCTGGCGTTCGGTCTGGTCTCCATGGATTACACCTACCAGGATTGCCCGCTCCGGCTCTGGTTTTACATTCTTTTGCGTGGACTCGCCGATGTTCCAATTGTTTTTCATAAGGGTACTCGTTCGTACGAAGAGGGCACTTGAAAATACACCGTCTTCGGTTGATTGACCTTCCATTCATTGATTTCGAGGTCAAAGTTATATTTTTCAGCAGGGGTGTTAATCTGATAATGACGCAGCCAGGGTATCGCGCTACCCTTACCGGTATCGGTGAACTGTTGCTGGGTGATGGTCAGCTGTTCTCCACTGGTTAATGCGAATAGCATTTCCCGAATGTGTCTTGCCGGCCATTCCAGTTGAACAGAATAATTCATCCGGTCTTCATACATTGGCCGGGAGCCACGCACCCAGATCGAATCCGGTGAGATCGATAGTGCCGGCAGACCTTCCGTACTCAGATCTGGAGAAAGCCCAAGCAACAACCGCTGAAATCCGGCAAAATCGACCGGTAATTTTTGTTTCGCCAACCAGGCATTGGTAGCGCCATAGACGTATTCGTTGTTCAGATTGTCTATCAGTTTGAAGCTGTCCGGAGTAATCAGAATTCGATGGGTTTCGATAATTTTCGTCACGCGAATCCAGAGCATTGAGTCCTTGGCCCAATACCAATGAAGCCTGACCCCTATATTCAGATCAGGAGAATCAATATCCAGTTTGCTTTTTGCCTCCAGGTGATCCGGCTCGATCGGACCATGTTGAAGATCGTCCCACATGGATAATACTTTTTTTTCATCGGCGGCGTCGGTGTGCAACGCTTTGCCGGTCTTGCGGTTACAATTCAGGCTTGAAAAAAGCATTGAAACCACTAAGACCATCAGGGTGACTGCGCTTAATTTGGAACGATGCATCATTCTACCAGTTGACGGCTGCTTATTTTCTTTTGTAATTCTTCCGCCCGGTTATTGGGCAGCTCCAGGGCATGATGCCACAAGGCGACGGCCTGATCGATAGCGCCGGTTTGATAAGCAATATCCCCGGCCAGTTCGGTTGCACGCGCATTGTTGGCTCCGCTACCGTCCAGATATTTTTGAATGGCTTGTCCGGCACGGGAATAATCCTTGGTCCGGTAGGAAAGGTAAGCCTGACTCTCCAAAAATCCGTCGTAGTCCGGATGAGATCTCGTCAGGTCATTAATCAATTGCTGCGCCTGACCTTGCGAACTTTCCGAATCGGACAAATACTCCAGGTATTGTTGCCAAACCGAGAGGGCTTGCGGAGCTTCCTTGAGCAATTGTTCGTATCCGCTGGTAACTGCAATACGGTCACCATTGACTTGTTGGGCTAATAATCGACCCGCCCGGATCGATAGGGCAAGTGGTGAGCCTTTGCCGGCCATCATACCGGCATCACTGAGATTTTGTTGAGCTTCTTTGATCTGGTTGAGATGGATCTGGGCTATTCCCATGGCGTAATAAAGGAGAGCCTGGTTTGGGAAGTAGTCCATTCCTCTGGGGGCATACGACAATATTTGTTGGTATTGCTCATTTTTTAGCAATAAGGGAAGGGTTTGTTCCCAAATGCTCCAGATGGCTGGCTGTAAATCAAGCGCACCCAGATAGGCGCTTATCGCCTGGGCATCCTGACCGTTTGCCTGATAGATGTCTCCCAGCAGGGCCTGGACTTTTGCCTCACCAGGATGGGCTTGATTCAAGCCCAGGCCGGCATCGATCAATGCCTGTCCCAGGGAAGCTTCCGGATGCTGGATCTGCTTATCCAGGTAGGGAATCAGTTCTTTGATCTTGTCATCAAGAGGGACCTGGGGATTTGACAGGATGGACTGGATGGAATGCAGGTATTGGTCATCCGCTCCGCTGGCTTTCAGTGATTTGGATAGTGCCAGATTTGCTTGTGCATTGTCCGGGTCCATTTGCAAGACCGCCTGGTAGACTTCTTTTGCTTTGTCCGGTTTGTTCAATTGAATGAAGTGGGATGCCAGGAGCAGCCGGAATCGGGTTTCTTGCGGATAGGCATCGATCAGTTTGGTTAATTCGGATTCGGCCTTTCCCGCTTTATTAAGTCGAATGTACAACTCGTATTTCTGTTGAATGAGGCTTTCGTGAACACCTACCATTTGTTCCAGTCGATCCAGGACTGTAATGGCGTCTTCGGGCTTCCCGGCCTCGACCAGATCGTGCGACCAGACTTCGTAGTCGTCCTCATACAGATTACCGCTGGCAGCTAGTTTTTCATAAATGCCTGCGGCAGCGGCATAGACTTCCTTTTGTTCGTACTGCCGGGCTAGAAAGAGTTGGTAATAGGAGTTGGATGGAGCCCATTGGGTTGCTTTCTGAGCCCACTCGAAGGCTTGATCGTTTTCTCCTTTAGCAGCATAGATTTTAGCTAGTTCGTAAGCAGCTGCATCGTTATCGGGGTCTTTCGCCAGTACTTCATTAAAGCGATTGATGGCTTTATCGGGATTGCCGAGGATGACTTGTTGCATGGCATCAATAAAAAGGCTCTCCAGATTGACAGTTTCTTCATTGGTAGAGCCAGCCTGTCCTTTTAAAGGCGTCAGCTCACCGGAGCCATACCAACAAATAATAAACAGGAGAATCCGGGTTAGGTGCTTGTATACCGGCATACGGATCTTTTATGATTAGGACGAAAAAGATATAAAAAAGTTGTACCTGCTTGTCGGTTCATCCTGAAATTTCAAGGATAAAACATCACTCTACCAACGTTAATTTCAGCATATTCGTTCTTGCCCGTTTGCCCAGGGGCATCGAACCCGTATTGACGACCAGGTCCCCTGGCTTTACCATATGATGTACTTTCAGAATTTCAACGACATCCGAGATGGTGTCATCCGTGGTGGTAAACCTATCGTAGAAGAAGGTCCGGACGCCCCACACCAGATTCAGGGTTGCCAACATATACCGCCGGTCGGAAAAGATATAAATGGCATTGGGTGGGCGGTACGCTGCCATCCGGAATGCTGTATAGCCGGACACCGTCATGCCCAGAAGTGCTTTGGCACCTACATATTCGGCCGTCTTAACAGCCTGGTAACAGATAACATCCGAGAAAAAGGTATTTGATTTGCGGGAAGGCTTTGATTTTTTCTCGTGGAAATGGTAATGAGCCTCTGCCTCTTCGATGATGGTGGACATGGCTTCCACTACTTTTACCGGGTGGTCACCTACGGAGGTTTCTCCGCTGAGCATCACCGCATCCGCACCATCTAATACCGCATTGGCTACATCCGTAATCTCTGCCCGGGTAGGGCTGGGATTATGGATCATGGATTCCATCATCTGAGTGGCTACAATACAGGGACGACCTAATTGCAGGCATTTGGAAGTGATTTCTTTTTGGATCAGGGGTAGTTTTTCCATCGGTACTTCAACCCCGAGGTCTCCACGGGCTACCATAATGGCATCGGATTTCGCAATGATTTTATCGATGTTCCGGACTGCTTCCGGTTTTTCAATCTTGGCGATAATCTTGGCTGGGTGCTCGTGTTCCTTGATGATGTTTCGCAAATGCTTGATGTCATCGGCTGAGCGAACAAAGGACAGGGCTATCCAATTGACCGGTTGGGTCAGGATGAACATCAGGTCCTCGTAATCCTTTTCCGTAATCGACGGAAGCGAAACATGGGTGTCGGGAAGGTTGACGCCTTTATTGGACTTCAATACCCCTCCAAACTGAACCTTCAGTTTAACTTCATCTTTTTTATTGGTCTCATCAACGGTAAAAATCAGTTTACCGTCGTCGATCAATACCTTTTCACCAACGACCACGTCCTGCGCAAACTGATCATAACTCATATAGACCCGTTCGCGATTACCGATGCATTTGGTATTGGTAAACGTAATGATATCACCGGCTTCAAGATGAATCCCATCGCCCTCGATTTTTCCAACCCGGAGCTTCGGTCCTTGCAAATCAGCAAGAATACCCAGGTGGAACCGGTGTTCTTCATTGATTCGGATGATGTTGTAAATGATTTGCTGGTGATACTCGTGCGCTCCATGACTGAAGTTCAATCGGAACACATTCACGCCTGCTTTGGCCAAGGCCAATAATACCTCATAATCCTCGCAAGCTGGACCAACGGTTGCAACTATTTTTGTATTTTGGAACTTCATACCTTTTCCTGCGGTTAATAGGGCTTCGCTGTCACTCAAGATTGGCAAATTTAGCAAAAGGTTAGCGTTCTTGATCGGACAGAAGCATGATTAATCTAATTTGATACGATAGGATGGTCACGGAAGCAGGGGCGTTGATAAAAAATGCCGGATTTCTTTGTGATTCACTGGGGTTATCCTTTATTTTGCGAAAATTTTTAAAAATTAACCAATTATGTCTAGCATCGAAGAAAAAGTAAAGAAGATCATCGTGGACAAATTAGGAGTCGACGAATCTGAAGTTACGCCTGAAGCAAGTTTCACGAACGACTTAGGCGCTGATTCACTAGATACGGTTGAACTTATCATGGAATTCGAGAAAGAATTTGATATTTCGATACCGGACGAACAAGCAGAAAATATCCAAACAGTAGGACAAGCAGTAAGCTATCTGGAATCTCAGATGCAGTCCTAAATTAAGCTGATTTTCAGTTATTTATAAAAAATCCATAAATGAGAAACCCTCTTGTTTATGGATTTTTTTATCGCATTAAGCAGGTAATTTGCTTACTTTGCGGTTGCTTATGTAAACCTTACGGTCTATGAAACGAGTCGTTGTAACGGGTATTGGAGCACTCACGCCAATTGGCAATTCCGTAGATGCTTACCTTAAAGCATTGCAGGAGGGTGTTTCCGGAGCTAATCCGATCACACGTTTTAATGCTGAAGCTTTTAAGACCAGGTTTGCCTGTGAACTGAAAGACCTGGATATCACGGAAGTACTGGATAAGAAGGAAGTGCGCAAGCTGGACCTTTTTGCTCAGTACGCACTTTATACGACCCATGAGGCCATTGCCATGAGCGGACTCACCGAAGACATTCTGGCTACGGATCGTACCGGGGTGATCTGGGGTTCCGGAATTGGAGGACTCCGGTCTTTGGAGGCAGAAATTGAAACCTATGCAGAAGCCGGCCGGGGCGTGCCCCGCCATAGTCCGTTTCTCATCCCTAAAATGATCGCCGATATCGCCGCCGGTCATATATCCATCCGGTACGGATGTCTGGGGATCAACTATGCAACCGTTTCTGCCTGCGCATCCGCCAACCACGCTATCATTAATGCCTTTGATTACATCCGACTGGGAAAAGCCGATGTGTTTATTACCGGTGGTTCGGAAGCAGCCATTACCGAGACCGGTATGGGTGGCTTCAGCAATATGAAAGCACTGTCGGAGCGCAATGACGATTATCTGACCGCATCGCGACCCTTCGATGCAGACCGGGACGGTTTTGTTCTGGGCGAGGGGTCCGGCACGTTAATCCTGGAGGATTACGATCATGCCCGCCGACGGGGTGCACCCATCCTGGCCGAGATCATCGGAACAGGAGCCACAGCCGATGCCTACCACATCACCGCACCTCATCCGGAAGGTAGAGGAGCTTCTATCGTCATGCGGACAGCGCTGAAAGAAGCTGGAATCAATACATCTGACGTCGATTACATCAATGTGCATGGTACCTCCACACCACTGGGAGATGTGGCTGAATTACGAGCCATTCAGCATGTATTCGGAGAGGATGCATATGGTTTGAATATCAGTTCAACCAAATCCATGACCGGCCATTTACTGGGAGCTTCCGGAGCTATTGAAGCAGTTGCCGGCATCCTCGGTATGAAACATAATTTTGTTCCACCCACCATCAATCATTTCACACCAGACCCTGAGATCGATCCTAAACTGAACCTGACCCTAAATCAACCCCAGGAACGACACCTGGATATTATTTTAAGTAATACATTTGGATTCGGAGGTCATAACTCATCGATCGTATTGAAACGGGTATGATAAGTCGTTTGAAAAAAACATACAATTACTATCTCGGTTCCGATAAATATTTTGTGCAGCGGCTTGATTCACTTGTGAATTATGTGCCGCTCAACCCTTACCTCTTCAAGCTTGCTTTTTTTCATAAATCCAGCTTGAATGAGAATAAAAACCGCATGGACAGCAACGAAAGACTGGAATTCCTCGGCGATGCGGTTCTCAGTTCGGTGGTGGCAGAATACCTCTTCAAGAAATACCCCAATAGCGACGAAGGCTTTCTGACCAAGATGCGCTCCAAAATTGTTAAACGGAAAACCCTCAACGATCTCGCTGATCAGATCGGAATAGATGTGCTCCTCAAGGAATTTAACCAGACACAACTGACCAATTCCATGTTGGGTAATGCGCTGGAAGCATTTATCGGCGCGATGTACATCGAAAGTGGATACCGGCGTACTAAAAATTACATTATACATAAAATGTTGCGTGAATACCTGAATATTCATGCACTCGAGAACAAGGATGATAATTTCAAATCGCAACTGCTGGAGTGGTGTCAAAAGCACGGAAAGGAAGTCAGTTATTCCGTGTTGAACAAATACCGGATGGACAACCGGGATCGCTTCCGCGTTGCAGTTTTGATTAACGGAGAAGAAATCGCTACCGCTGAAGACTTCAATAAAAAAAGTGCCGAACAATCCGCTTCCAGTATCGCAATAGCAAACCTTGGCATCGCCGAAGAAGTGGATGAAGAAGATTAATCGGTACAGCAACCGGAAGTCTGGAAGGCTATTTCAGGTGCATTAGGTAAAAGACAAACCAGAAATAATAAAAGGTTGACCCCAGATAATTAAAGCCATGGATTTAACACTGATCATTTCAATCGCTACATCAGTCATGTCCTTGTTAGTGGCATTGATATCCGTGATCATTATGTACCGAAGTGTGAAGATCAGCCAGAAAGGCCTGGAAAAGACCCTCGAAGAAATGGAGGATTATACCATTTCGGAAAATTTGGAAATTCATGTTCAGGTTGTCAATGCCATCCGCCAGCATCAGTCGCAGTTACCACCCAATATTCACGATCCGGATTACGTCATGACCGAAGAAGTTAACCGGCGGATCCGGATGTTCTGGTTTTCCATCTTCGATGAATGGTTTGTCTGCAATACCGAAGGTAAATTCATGACGGATTATTGGGAGAAATATTACAAGTATGGGCTGCTGCCGGTGATGAAACGTCCGGTATTCACCCAGGCTATAAAAAAAATGATCGAAGTAGATCACATCACCTTCCTGGGTCAGGTTCGCGCTTTCTCAAAATCGCTCAATGAGGTGCATCAGATGGTAAAGGGAGAAGACCTCATCGATTATGCCAACATCGAGTTCATTAGCCCAACCCATAAACCTTAGTATGAAGGCATCCGGTAAAAAGCCTTCTAAGCATAAAAAGAATGAAGGCAAAGCCTCCCGGTTCGACTTTCCGGTCTTGCCTGTACTGGTTCTGGTGGTCCTTGTGATCCTGGTGGTAGTCAGGTTGTTTTACCTGCCTCTTGCATTTGATCGCGATGAGGGTTCGTACTTGTATTTTGGTGAGCTGATTCTCCACGCCAAGGTGCCCTATCAGGACTTCTATGAGATCAAGCCACCAGGAATCTTTTACAGCTATGCTTTAATTGCAGCAGTATTTGGCACGACTACTATAGGCGCGCATGCTGCACTCCTCCTGATAAAAATTGCATCCGGTTATTTACTTTTCCAGATAAGCAGACGCTATGTAAATGCTTCCTATGCCTGGTTAACGGTGCTTGCTTACGGTCTTTACAGCACGAACCCCTATTTACAGGACCTGGCTATGGTTTCGGAACACCTGACTACTTTATGTGTCCTGGGAGCAATTTGGATGTTGCATCAGGCCTTGGACAAAAAGAAAAGTCGCTGGTGGATCGGAAGCGGTGCCGTCCTGGCCTGGGGGGTATTGATCAAACAAACAGGATTATTTTATTTTCTACCCGTCATCATCATTGCTGTTGGGGAGTCCAGGGCACAACAGCAATCCATTCCCTGGAAGGGGCTTCTTAAATTGGGAGGGGCTTCGTTAATAACAGGCTTATTGGTCCTGCTCGTGTTAGGGATACAGGGTAGTTTGCCAGAAGCTTATCATTGGCTGGTAGAACGGCCATTCGGGTATGCAGAAGTACTTGGCGATGCCCAGAAACAAGAGTTGCGAAAACATTTTATTAGCCTGGCGGGTAGGATACTTTGGATGCTTTGGATAACCAGTGGCATTGGCATACTGGTTGCCTGGCTGGAAAAACCGGTTCGCTATCCGGTCTACGTGCTGGCACTGACGATCGCTGCCGGAATAAATCTGGTTTTGGGAGGTAGATTTTATGGGCATTACGCGCTCAACTTATTACCCTTTATGGCTATGTGGGCGGGGTTTGGTCTGTATGTGCTTGGCAATCGCATCGCGCGTCAGTCTGGCCAAAGAACCTGGACTTACCCTTTGCTGAGTTTGCCTGTCATTGGAGTTACCCTGTTTCTGGTCCTGTCAAATTATTTTCCCGTCGATCAGACGACCATGATACGGCGTGTCTACGGTAAAAACCCATTTGAGGAAATGTACAATCTCGGGATTTATGTGAATGGGATCAAAGGCCCGGGTGATCAGGTGCTTATCGTGGGCTCCGAGCCGCAAGGTTATCTGTATACCAAAACCCTGGCCCCGACCAGACATATTTTTCCCGCTTTCATCTCCAATGACGATCCGGAAAATGTCCGATACCAGGAGGAGGCTATTGAGGCCATGAAGTCAAGCAAACCCAGATACCTGTTTCTCGTAGTCAACTCATTCTCCTGGCTTTTTAAAGATGAATCCCAGGCCGGCCGCAATTATTTCAATAATGCATTTTATTACGTTCAGCAAGGGTATCGGAAGGTAGCCATCGCAGAAACTTACCCCGACCGACCGTCACGGTATATTTATGGGCAGGAAGCCACCAATCATGATCCGCAATCCAGCACCTATATTGAAGTTTATGAGCGCCGATAGACCATACAGCATTGAATTTTCAGGCCATGGGGTGCGGGAAGAGGGATTTCTTTACGTTGCTGAGCAGGGGGACATTCCATTTCTGGTCCGCCGGACCTTTTGGACGGTAAATACCCCGGCTACCGTGGTTCGCGGTGGCCATGCGCATCATAAGACGGAGATGGTTCTGATCGCATTGCAGGGGACCATCATCCTGCATGTGGAAGATAAAGCCGGAACCCAGTGGCAGTTCAAACTGGATCGTCCGGATACAGGGATATATATTCCCGTCATGCATTGGCACACCATGGTGTACGAAGACCAGGCAGTACAACTGGTTCTGGCTTCAGCAGATTATGAAGAACAGGATTACATCCGTGACTTCCAGGCTTTTAAACGCCCATAGAATATGATTCGGATAGGACCGCCCGGCTGAGCGGTAGCACCCGGGCTACTCCAGATTGATATTGCTGATTTTCCTTAATAGCATCGGCCAATTTACCCGGATGATAACTTCGACGCGGTTATTTAGCGCTCGGCCGGCTGGGGTTTCATTGGAAACTCTGGGTTGTGCTGCTCCGACGCCTACAACTTCAATTTGGTTTGAGGGCATCCCGGCATCCTGAATCAGCACCCGTGCTATGGAAGCTGCCCGAATGACACTTATATCCAGGTTGTCCTGGTTGGTATGCTGGCTGTTGGCCGCATCCGGATCGGTATGTCCGGTCACGGTTACGGGCAGGGTAGGGTATTGCTGCAGGGTCTTGCCCAATTGCTGCAATACCTTACCGGCGCCAGCGGTGATTTTACCATTTGATCCGAACAGATAGGAAGCATACAGGATCACCTTAACCTGCGAAGCCTCTTGCTTAATCTCCAATTCACTGTCTTTGGCACTTTTGAACTGGTCCAATAGTTGACTCAGGATGGTTTCCAGTTGCGTTTGGTCGGTTTGATAGATCTCAGCAATCTCGCTGAGCTGGGCGTCTTTTTGTGCCAATATTTCATTTTGTTCGCTGAGCTCCTGATAGAGCGTCTCGCGAATGGATTCGGCTTCACTTGACACCGACCCGAGTTTGGCATTAAGATCATTTATCTTTTTCTCCAGGAGTATGTTTTCGGCGACGATCTGATTGAAAGAGGAATTGGATTTGATCAATTCGTCCCGCGTATTTTCATACTGCTCTTTATAACGGCTGCTTTCAACCAACGTTTGCTTTAATTCTTCCCGGAGTGATTGTTCCGTTGTCAGGGCGGATTGTTGCAACGCATTGAATTTTCGATTGCTTACACACCCGGAGGCCAGGCCGGCAAGCAACACCGCTATCAGGTAAATGACCCTTTTTTCTGGCATCTTGAAGATTTAGTTGAGCTGGAAGATGGAAGAACCCAATAATCCTTTATCGGAATACACCGAGGCGATGTAGTAGCCCGGCTTCAGTTTTTCCGCCAGCTCATAGGTGAACTCCAGATGTTGCGTAGGACCGATGTTTACTTTTTTGGTATCCTGAGCCTCGATCACGAGGGTACGGGCATCTTCGCCTACACGCACCTTGGAACCAGGGCCAACGGGCACTCCATCGGCGTTGGTGATGTAGAGGTAAACATTTTGGGGTCCCAGGTATTCTTCCGGAACATCGACCAGGTCAAAGGCGACATTGATTTTGCGAACCTTTTTTGATTTTAACGTGTTCTTGTCGTTGTTTTTTACATAGTTAACCGCCATTGAGCTGGCCTTAAAAGCTTGATTGGCCAGCTGGGAAGCACGTTGTTTCATTAATGCGTTGGCTTGCTCGAGATCTCCTACCTGTCCCTTTAATTCGGTCGTCTGGATTTCATAAGCAGCAACCTGCGCCTGTAATTCTTCATTCTGATTACGCAGCGAATCATTCTGGGTTTTCAGCATGGTAATTTGGGCATCCAGGTCTGACTTTGCTGTTTGCAGATTAGCAATTTCTGCCCGTAATGATTTTGCATCGTTATTGGCTTTACGGGTCAGCCGGTAGATTTGCTGGTCTTTGGAAGTCAGCAATTCTTTAGCATTCTCCAGCGATCCTTTCAGCGAGTCATTTTCAATGGCTGCCGTCGCATAAGCGGTTTTCATACTGTCCAGATCAAAGATCAGACCATCTCTCACAGTGAGGAGGGAGTCAAGCTCCTGGTCCTGTGTGGAGATCATTTTGTTTTTATTGGCGCCGGACCAGGCTAGCCAACCGATCACCAGGATGGCTATCGCCAGTAAGGCTCCGAGGATAATGGCTAGATTCTTATAATTCTTTTCCTCTTCCATATTTTTTGTTTTTGACGTCCTAGTTGAAGTTCTATAAAGATATAAATATTATAAATATATTTAATGTTAATTTGTAGACATCGAATTCGTCTACTTTTCTTACGTTAAGACTGGCGAATTAGTACGTGTCACAATTGATTTCTTCGTTTGGAACATCGCTTGGGCTCCTCTACCATTGTTCTTGGATGGAATCTGCACGCTTAATGCTCCTTTCAGTTGACTTTTAGGCACCCAGCAGTTGGGAGGCGGATCCGGGAGCCGGAATTGGAGCAGGATGATTATCTTGGAGCATGACAATGGAGGCATCCCTGGGATCTGCTTTTGAAATAGCCATTTACCGGGCTGGTGACCGGAATGTCTGGGATGCATTGGTGGCTCAGGCGCGCAATGGCCATTTTCAATTCCTGCGTGATTATATGGAATACCATGCCGATCGCTTTGAGGATCTTTCGCTACTGATCTGGCGAGGAAGCCGGATGGTTGCCTTGATGGCTGGTCACCGATCGGGCACGACTTATTATTCGCATCAAGGTCTGAGTTTTGGCGGGCTGATTCAACACGCGGATTTTTCGGTTAATTGGGTCATTCCGGTAATGACTAAGATCCGGATCTGGCTTCAGCAACAAGGTTTTAAAACGTGGATTTACAAGACCCTGCCGACGCTCTACCATCACCAGCCAGCGATGTCCGATCACTGGGCTTTGTTTGTATTGGGTGCAACCTGGCATTACCGGAATACCAGCGTTACCATTGACCTATCCAATTCATTTAGTATGCACAAGAACCGGAAAAGGGCATTGTCTGCTGTGGGGAAAAGGGAATTAGACTATCGCGAAAGCCGTGATGCGAGCTTATTTCATCCCATCCTGACCGATTTGTTGCTACGGAAATTTGGGAGGTCTCCGGTACATACCCAAGCCGAAATGCAGCGTTTGATGGATACTTTCCCGGAAAATATCCGCTTGCATCTGGCCCTTCGTCAGGAGACGGTTTTCGCCGGTGTTTTAATGTATAATTATGCCGGAGTGGCTCATGCGCAATACATCGCCGCTACCCCGGACGGTGAACAGGCTGAGGCTTTGACTGGCCTCTTTCACCATCTCATCCAAAGCATTTATCACCAGGAACGTTACTTCGATTTTGGCATTTGCAATGAAGAAAACGGAGCCGTTCTAAATGAAGGATTGGCTCGGTTTAAAGAAGGATTTGGGGCTGGGATAACAATTTTTGATGCTTACCGGTTAGAGATCTAAAGCTATAAAAGGAAAAGATGATGGGGTCGTATGCAGTGCCTTTTCTGGATTTTAGTGGAATACATGGACCACTCCGTGAGGAATTTGGACAGGCCTTTCAAGCCTTCCTGGAGCGCCAATGGTATGTGCTGGGTTCCGAAGTCAGCCGATTTGAATCGGATTATGCACAATACATTGGTCAAGGCCATTCGATTGGAGTAGGTAGTGGAATGGCGGCGCTCCATCTAGCCCTGATAGCACAAGGAATCGGCCCGGGGGACCAGGTCATTGTCCCGGCTAACACATATGTGGCAACCTGGCTGGCAGTAGCTTACACCGGCGCAGAACTGGTCCCTGTAGACCCGGACCCATGGACTGCTAACCTGAGTGCGTCCGGGATTCAGCGGGCGATTTCAGACCGTACGAAAGCTGTGATTCCAGTGCACCTGTATGGCATGCCATGTCCGATGCTGGAAATTATGGACCTGGCCCGGCAAAAAAACCTGATTGTTATCGAAGACAATGCGCAGGCTCACGGTGCCCGTTTGGGCACAAAAATGACCGGCTCTTTTGGGCAGGCCAATGCCCACAGCTTTTATCCCACCAAGATACTGGGTGCCCTGGGAGAGGCGGGAGCTATCACCACCGACGACGATGGAATCGCAGGGCAGTTGCGTATGCTGCGTAATTATGGACAACGTGAGCGGTATCAAAACGAAGTGATTGGCTATAATTACCGCTTGGATGAACTCCAGGCAGCCTTGCTCAACGTCAAGTTAAAATATTTGGATGTCTGGCTTGAAGAGCGACACCGTTTGGCAGCTCGCTATGATCAGGGATTAGCGGATCTGCCCGGGCTTCGTTTACCTCCGGAAGTGAAGGACGGACGACATGCTTATTACCTTTATGTCATCCACACGGATCAGCGGGAAGCCTTGCAGGTTTGGCTTAAAGAAAAGCGTATTGAAACCATTGTCCATTACCCCATCCCTCCCCATCGCCAGCAGGCTTTTGCCAAATACGGATGGCCAGAAGCGGCCTTCCCGGTTGCCAACCAGCTGGCTTCCAGCTGTTTGAGCCTTCCCTTATACATTGGTTTATCCGAGGAGAAGCAGCAATCGGTCATCGATGCCATTCAAGAGTTTTGGCGCCGTTACCAAAGCTAAATGTGACCCGGATCACAAAATTGTTTTGTGAAATTGAAATTATACCGGCCACGCTCAGCGTTAATGAAACCAATGAACCTGATTTGTATCCACGACCAATACATAAAAGGAAAAAATATTTCTATTCACGGCTAGAGATTGCATACTAGCCAAAATAACTTTTCGTTCCTTTGGTAAGCTGATTGATGTAATTTAAAATTAAACTATGCGGTTGAGAATCATTTTGTTGCTGGGATTATTCTTGCCTTTGCTTTCTTTCGGCCAATCCACCGATGGGGATTATCTGGCGGTCAAGACCTCAACATTCATCCCATTGAATCAATGGAAGAGCAATGATTTTCAATCCAGATTGGCCAATGCCCTGAATGCAAATCCCGCTTACCGCGCATTAATTGCCAGCAAGCGCCTGGCGGTAGGTATCGTCGATATGCATGATCCCACCCACATAGCCTATGCTACCGTCAATGGCGACAACATGATGTATGCAGCCAGCCTGCCGAAGATTGCTATTCTGTTAGCTGCCGAAGATGCCTTATTTAAGGGTGAATTAACAGAGACAGCGGAGATCGACGAGGATTTGCGTATGATGATCGCGCGATCAGATAATCAGGCAGCTACCCGGATGATCGATCGACTGGGCTACGATAAGATCCAGAATGTATTGGAAGACCCGAAATACCGGTTGTATTCTGAAGAACAGGGTGGAGGTCTATGGGTTGGCAAACGGTATGGATCCGGTGGGGATCGTCATCCCGATCCTTTGAAAGGGTTGAGTCATGCCGCTACGGTCAACCAGGTTTGTCGCTTCTATTACATGATGTATTATGGCAAATTAGTGTCTCCCAGCCGGTCGGCTGAGATGATGCGAATCATGAAAGATCCGGAATTGCACCATAAATTTGTTAATACCGTTGACCAAGTTGCACCCGGAGCTACCATGTTTCGCAAATCCGGCTCCTGGAAGAATTATCACGCCGATTCGATCCTGGTTGATGATGGTGGCAACCGGCGCTACATATTGGTTGCGTTAGCCGAAGATGCGCAAGGCGAACAAATCATGCGTGATTTGGTCCGGATTGCCGAACAGGTCATGCACATTCCTGCATCCTCATCAAACACAGCACCCTGACCATTCCGTATTGATAGGGTTCACCGGTAAAAAATCAGCCGGTGGTGACGGGGACATAATCAAACATATTTCATTGAAACTCGTACCTTTCTCGTAAGCCTTACCGTTTGGAGCACTGATGGAAAGCTTACAAAACACGGTTTACGATTTTACAAAAAAAGCATTTGATATTCGGGATGGAGAAATGCGCCGGGCATTTCTTATGATGGCCCATATCTTTCTCATCATCTCGACGCTTCTAATCGTCAAGCCCACCGTTAATGCCCTTTTCCTCGCCACCTTTGGTGTCCGCTCGTTGCCCTATGCTTTTATTTGGGTAGCCATTACGGCCGCCATTGTAACCACGCTCTATGCCCGGGCATTGCACCGGGTCTCCTTTTTCCAGATGTTGTCAGGCACCCTGTGGTTTTGTGTTAGCTCACTGATTTTATTCGGGACGCTACTTCTTTTCGGCATTGCCGTTCATCTGGTACTATACCTTTTTTATGTCTGGGTCGCCTTGTTCGCATTAGTGACTACGTCGCAGTTTTGGGTGTTAGCCAATATGGTTTTTAATTCCCGTGAAGCCAAGCGCCTATATGGCTTCATTGGCGCAGGTGCCATTGCTGGCGGGATTTTCGGGGGATACCTGACCTCCTTTCTGGCTCAATTCATACCCAGTGAGTACCTGGCTTTCGTGGGAGCGCTACTGTTGGGTGCTATTATTCCGATCAGTCGATATGTGTGGCGTAATTATGCCGCTGAAAAATTTACGCGGTATACCGACCCGGAAGAAGAGGTGCCGATGAAACACCCTGCTCGAATGGTATTGGAATCCAGGCATCTGACCTACATTGCATTGATTGTAGGCATCAGCGTGTTGGTCGCCAAACTGGTTGACTTCCAGTTTGGCGGGATAGCCTCCGCCAATATTGGAGATGCCGATGAGTTGACCGCATTTTTTGGATTCTGGTATTCGACCTTCAATGTGATTTCACTCTTGCTGCAATTATTTCTTACCCGCCGGGTTGTCGGCACGCTTGGCGTTGGCATATCATTGGTCTTCCTGCCCGGCTTGATATTGGTGGCAACCATCATGCTCTTTTTTAACCCCATGTCTCTGATGGCTGCCGTTATGCTCAAAATGTCCGATGGCAGTTTTAAACAGTCCATCAATAAAGCTGCCCTGGAGTTATTGATCCTGCCTATCCCACTGAATATCAAGAAACAAACCAAAACATTTATCGATGTATTCGTAGACAGTCTGGCGACAGGAGTCGGTGGGATTCTGCTGATCTTTATGGTCGATGCGTTGAATTTATCGGCTTTCTCGGTGAATGTTCTCATCGTCTTCTTTGTACTCGGTTGGTTGTACCTTGCTTACCGGGTACGCCTGGAATACATCCGGCTATTTAAACTCCAGGTAGAAGCGGTCGGTAACACCAAATCGAATACCAACCATCAGGAAATAGATCTGAAAAATGAGTCTGTTCTGAGTGGGATACGCAAAGTGCTACAGGAGGGGGGAGATCCACAGCGTTTGTTCTTGTTGCGGAAATTGCTTGAACTGAAAGACAAACGGTTGTATGACTCCATCGTCCCGCTGATTCACCATCCGGATTCCCAAATAAGGGCTGTTGCCATCGAAAACCTGACGGTGTTGACGCATAGCCCATTCTTGCCCGAAATAGAGTCCCTTCTCAACGATGCATCACAGCAAGTGCGAATTAAAGCTTTTGAGTACCTCATTACACAATCGCCCGGACCGGATGATCCCTGGTACCAACAGTTTTTATACCATCAGGATGTTCAGGTCAGGTGCGCTGCATGGGAGTTTCTGGCGCAGGAAACCGTTCATGATCCAACCCTGGCTACCACCTACCAATTGGAAGACAATGTCCGGAGAATGATCCATGAGGCCACCTGGAATGCACCGGTCGAGCACCGTGTCTATTTGATGAATGCTGCTTTGAGAGCAATAGGTTTTGGTAAATTGACTCCCCTCTATTCCATTTTAGAAGAAAAATTGGCGGAAGATGATCCCAACTACCGGAGTGCGGTTATTGAGGCAATCGGGGCAAGCCAGCAGATCCACTTGTTACCGCAAATCCTGCCTTATCTTCCCTATAAGCGGTGGCGGCAGGTTGTCTTCCAGGCGGTAGATGCCATGGCACCGAAATTGTTGGCAGAGGCTCGCACAGAGATGGCTGACAGCAGTGTGCCTTTGGAGGTGAAAAGATTGCTGCCGAAAGTAGTCAAGCGGATCAAGCGCCAGGAAGCTGTCCGGTTGTTGTCCCAGTGGCTGGAACATCCCGATCCGGTGATCCGGTATGAAGCCTTGCGGGGTTTGAATCGGCTTCGGATCGAAAACGACGGTTTGATCTTTGACCGCAAGGCGATCAGCCAACGCATTCTGGTCGTCGCCCACCGCTTTCAAACCATCCTGGGTATATTATATGTTCAGGATCAGCTGGATGCGGATGACCCGGGGATCAACAAAGCGCGGCAACAATTGATCGAGCTCCTGGAACACCGCCTGGACCGTCAATTGGAGATCATCTTCCGGTTGCTTGGGCTGACTTATCCGCCTACGGATATGCTGGCGATCTATCGGGGATTATCCAGCGGAGCCAAGGATCGGAGGATCAGTGCGCTGGAATTTCTCGACAACTTGCTGGAGCCGGGCATCAAACGCGTATTGATCCCCTTGATTGAATCTTCAATGCTGGAGACCATTACTGAGGCGACCATCCGGGAATTGGACGTGCCCTTGCCCACAGAACGGGAAGCGTTGTCCCGGTTGCTCGAAATTGATGACCCCAGAATTCATATCGCTGTCCTTCATTTGATCGATGCATTGGGGGACACTCGATATCAATCCACACTTGAAAAAGTGATCAGGGATGGTTCGGACAAAGTAAAGGACATCGCGCACAGCATACTGCAGAAATGGAGTTGAATCAAATTTTTTACCTCCGGGAGCGTCTTATCCATGCATCAGCTTATCGATTCGCCCGGCCAGCGCATTGTGATCGTTCGCCGAGTTCTTTTTCAGGACATTGGACATCAGGGCGACCAGGTATATGGTGCCGTCCGGATGTTCGACGATGCAGACCGAGTTCATGTAATTATTGATATTACCCATATACTTTGCACAGGTATAGCCCTCCTCCGGTTTGCATTGATACAGACTCCCCGACTTGAAATAAACGGCTGCTTCTTTCAGGGATGCATTGGAGGCATAACGAATACGGCGATCCGTCATGTACAATAGCCGTTTGATTTCCAGTGATGATGGTTCGTCGATAATTTTTCCCCGCTCGAGGGCTACCAGCCACTTCATCAATCCCAGGGGAGTACCAATGCTGCCGCCTTTGGGAGGGATACGATTGGTGCCTCCGCGCGTAAATAGTTGGCCCAGCCTCCATTCATCCTCAGTGATGCCCAGATCGCGCAGTGGTTCATTGACTACCGAGTTGGCGACGTCGGAAAGTTCTGACTTAGGCGTGCTGCTGAAGTACACTTCAGCTTCTTCTTCGGTCAGGTCCGGATACTTTTCCTTAAAGACATGCATCAGGATTGCTTCTCTCCAGACTACGGATGCTGCCCCGTTATTACTAACGGATACCATATGATCAACCCACTCATAAAGCGTAAATACATCGCCGGCCTGCACGGTGCGCTTAACCAGCTTATTGGTCTCCGGATTGAAGAAAGGTACGGTATGTTCATCGGAAAGCGCCCACTGTCCTGCGCGGACGGACTTGTTTTTCATCAGATCTCTTCTCGCTTCAAAATCGTCCGGAAAAATGTTTTGCAATTCACAAAAAAAGCCGGTGATGACAGCAAGCTTACCGACACTGCCCGGCTGAAATCCCCGGTCTTCCTGCCTTTTGGCATACCGGATGGGTCTTCCGGGGGTGATATCCAGGAGCGTCAGTGAATAACTTTCATGCATATAGGGAAAGAGGGAACCGACTGCTTTTTGCAAGGCTGCATCAGGCATCGGAAGTTCGGAGAGACTGTCCCCTTTTGGCATATTTAAAAGGTTTAGCTTGATCGCTTCCAGCTTTTTTTGAGCACCACTGATCGGAGCGGTTCCTTTGATGGTACCATCCAGGATGCGTTCCCAGTACAGCAACCTCCGGATACCAGTGAGCAAATACCCATCGATGGGATAAGCCTGTGCGGAAGGTAGGAACATTAGAAGGGTTAAAAATCCAAACAGGTATCGCATGACACGGAATCGAAAAGCACACTTCGGATTATTCATTGGCATTTAAGTTTATCTGGGTTGCCTCTGGCAAAGGCGCTTCCAGGGAATGCAAATAGTCGGTGACAACGGCATTTTTTTGTTCGACGTAAGGTCTTACCTGGAACAACCAGAGCTTATTATCCTTGAATCCCAGTTCGATATCAAACGGTCCGTTGGATTCGATGCCTGGTGTACCCGGTAATTTTTGCTGGACCTGGCCGGCGAAGTCGAACAATGCTTTGAGGTCCCTGGTCGAAAGAATTGGGTCTGCAAAGCTGGCGTAATGGCTTGCGGTGCCTCCGGTCAGCGGAAGACTGCGGTATTTGGGCTCCCGGGCGGGAGATAGTAATTGGTACCGAAGGCCAGGCATTAACCGGTACGATTCCGCCCATTGCCCTTCAACAGCGCCTCCGGCGCCCCGGCTGAAAGCCACGGTTAGTTCATCGGACCTTCCGCTGGTAACTCCGGTCGTGATCATCACGCCCGAACAACGCACGTCCACCCCTGGGATCAGTAATATTGAGGGATAGACATTTTCCGGGTTTAACAGATAGAATTGCCGCCATTTGAAGCTGCGTTCCGAATAGGGCGAAGCCCATACATCGCGTATACCCTGCATGATCAGTGCACTGTCAAGCACATTAAAAAGGGTCAGGTTCAGTCCGGCTCCGGTAAAATCTTTCAGGTCTTCCATGTTGGTGTCGCTGCGCAGAAAAACGGGTAACCGGCCGATCGGTACCCCCAATATCTTATGAAATTGATCAGTAAGGTCGCGAATGAAACCGGGCAGGAGATCCATCTGAACAATGGCTTTGCGCAGGGTATCCAGACGTCCCAGGGCATAGGACTCTATGGATGCATTCTGCTGACCGTTTTGACGCATACCTTCAGTATGTACAAAGGTCGCCTGGAGATAATCCCAATAGGATCCCCGGGTGCCGGGCATAGACTGGTCCATATGCTGACGGAAAATACCGAATGGAATAACCAATCCTTCCACGACCTGATCCGGAAATAGCAGTTTTAATTGACCAAGATTGGCTGCTTTTGGCCCACAGACTTTACCGGAAGAGGTTGCCTGCACCGCTCGCAGGTTGAGTACGTTGTGTTCATTGAGGAGGAGCTTTTCCGTGGGCACGGTGATGCGTTCGGTGCTTCGCTGCCGGGTGGTTACCAGTACTTTTTCATTTTCGGTCAGGTCAGCCGCATCCTTCATAAGGACCTGGCCATTGGGCGTAACGGCATAAAATATTTTTTTGCCTTGCCAGGGGCGCAAAGCTTCCATCAGCTGATTGGGTAGCACCGCGTTGGGGATACCCAGGTTCCTGGCCAGCAACTGAACGTGAGAAACCAGGTTGCCCTCGGAGACGGTGGCTATCCCAGCGACTGGTTTCAGATCGGATGGCGGGCGCATAAAGAGATAGATTTTATCTTTTTGCACCTCAAGATCCTCACCGGCATCATCCAGAACAATTTCCAGTTCTCCATAGGCAATCCCCGGATTTAATCCGCGTGCCACTTCAGCGCCTGGCAGACCAAACAGGAAGGAATTGGAAGGCTTTTCTTTGGCAAGCAGGGTCCCCAGCCGGTCAACGGCCTGACCCAATGATAATAACACCGTTGTCCGGATGCGGTCATCATAAAATCCTTCCGCCATCGGTTCAAAGGTTGCAAAGGTTGCTACCGGGTCCCGGTAAGCAGACCGGATGGTGTTTGCCCCCCATTCCAGACCGGCACGAGCCCTGTCAAAACGGGCCTGGATCTCC
>Ga0116152_10000189_pt1 | contig 49772 bp, 51 predicted proteins | sample AD_UKC119_MetaG_FD_89894 | JGI IMG/M metagenome (GOLD analysis project Ga0116152, IMG submission 89894) | Active sludge microbial communities of municipal wastewater-treating anaerobic digesters from Hong Kong - AD_UKC119_MetaG | ecosystem: Engineered > Bioreactor > Anaerobic > Digestate...
ATGCGGGGTGTCAAATTTGAGAAAAGTTTACGCAAAAGCATTTCTAAAAAACAAAATGAATTCAAACCTTTATCTAGAGATGAATAGAGATCGCCTAAATTTCAAATATTTTTTAATTTCTATACGTCTTCAGCGCTTTATCAAACAGCGTAAAGAAGTTATCTTTTGTTTGCTGAGCTAGTTCTTCACGCGTCAAATTATGTAGATCAGCCATGAATTGACCCGTATGCACCACGTATGCAGGTTCGTTCGTTTTGCCACGAAATGGTTCTGGTGCCAGATATGGCGCGTCTGTTTCAATGAGCAAACGATCTAACGGCACGCTACGCGCAATCTCTTGCAGCTCTGCGTTCTTTTTAAACGTCACCATGCCCGAAAATGACATGTAAAAGCCTTCATCGATAGATTGCTGCGCGAGTGTTTTGTTTGAACTGAAGCAATGCATCAACACTTTGGTTTTGCTGTCACAAGCGCCTTCATCGCGCAGAATTTGAATAGTATCTTCTTCAGCATCACGCGTATGAATGATGAGCGGCAATCCTGTTTCTTTGGCCATGCGGATATGTTTGCGAAAGCATTCTTGTTGATCTTCTTTAGAGCTGTGATTGTAATAGTAATCAAGCCCCGCTTCTCCAACCCCTATTATTTTGTCATAATTATTTACAAGAGAAATGAGTTCTTTTTCTGTGATGGATTTTTCTTCTTCGACGCCCGCATCATGGGGATGCGTGCCGATGGAGCACCAGATATTATCATGTGCATTTGCGATGTTTAGCAGATCATCTAATTCTTCGCGCACACGACAGCAAATAGTGAGCATACCTTCAACGCCCGATGCTTTGGCGCGCTGAATGATTTCAGAGGTTGTCCCCGCCTCCTCTATCTTCGCGTGATTTAAATGGCAATGAGAGTCAATCCACATAAAAGTTTTTTCACCACCAACCCATATAAAGGCCGATGCCATCAATGACGCCTGCGGGTGGGATAAGAACATCAATAGCAAGCATTATCCAGTCTTCAACGCCAAGACGTTCCATGACTGCATAAAACCAAGACAACACAGGGGCAATTAAAAATGTAAGCCAAATCAACTTTCTCATGATGAAACTCCTTTGTGGTCTTCAGGCTGCTTTTTCAGATGTTTCAAGTCTGGGGAAAACACCCTCAGGTTTATCAATGACTGTTCCTGACTTTAACATGTACTTTTCGTTGGCGAAGCCGAAATCTCTTTGGTCTTCTGGAATTTTCAGTTGGTCAAGAATTTTGGCAGCGGACTCTGGAGTCACTGGTTGAATTAAAATGCCTAGTACACGAACCACCTCGGCAAGCACATAAAGAACAGTATTCATGCGTTCAGGATCACTTGTTTTCAAACCCCATGGCGCCTGTGCGTCAACATAACCATTGGCATCAATGACCAGTTTCCAGATGGTTTCCAAAGCACGGTTAAAACGCATTTTATCAACATCTTCACGTACGGACGGTAAAATTAAATCATGAGCATGGTGCAACAGTTTCTTATCTTCATCTGTCAGCTTCCCACATGCGGGGATTTTTTCTTCGCAATTCTTGTAAATCATCGACAGCGTGCGTTGTGCCAAATTCCCCAAACCATTGGCAAGATCACTATTAATCCGCTGCACAGCGTAATCGTGAGAAAAATTTCCATCCTGACCATGCGGAACTTCACGCATCAGCAAGTAGCGTGTGGCATCAAGACCATATAGATCAATCAAATCCTGTGGCGCGATAACGTTTCCGACAGACTTAGACATTTTAGCACCGTTCACATTGATAAAACCGTGGGCGAAAACTTGCTTTGGTAATTCCAGATTAGCCGCCATTAAAAAGGCAGGCCAGTAAATGCAGTGAAAACGGATAATGTCTTTTCCAATGACATGGATATTGGCAGGCCAGAATTTTTTGTAACTGGTGCTTTGTGTGTCGGGATACCCTACCCCCGTAATATAATTGGTCAGGGCGTCGAGCCAAACATACATGACGTGGTTTTCATCACCAGGTACGGGAACACCCCATTTAAAGTTGGTACGGGAAATAGAGATATCCTGTAGGCCGGATTTAACAAACGAAATGATTTCATTGCGGCGTGAGTCTGGTGCAATGAAGTCAGGGTGCGCCGCATAATGTTCAAGTAATTTCTCAGCATATGTCGATAATCTAAAGAAATAACTAGATTCTTCGACCCATTCGACAGGAGCACCTGTCGGCGCAAGTTTGTATTTATTGCCCTCAGTATCCTCCCCTTCTGTCAATTCACTATCGGCAAAATAGGCTTCATCCCGTACCGAGTACCATCCTGCGTATTTATCAAGATAAATATCGTCTGGATTATTGGTTTTAATCGCGTTCCATATGGCCTGTGATGCCTCATAATGGCGGGGTTCAGTCGTGCGGATAAAATCATCATTAGAAATGTTGAGTTGATCCGTCATATCGCGAAAGCTCTGGGAAATCTTGTCGCAGAAGGCTTTGGGCTCCATTCCTTCTTTTTCTGCGGTTTTGGCGACTTTTTGGCCGTGCTCGTCTGTGCCTGTCAGAAACATCACCTCATGCCCGTCCAAACGCTTAAAACGCGCCATTGTGTCCGTTAAAATCTGCTCATAAGCATGCCCTAAATGCGGGCGGCCGTTCACATAAGAAATAGCGGTGGTGATATAAAAAGGGTCTTTACTCATAATTTATTTTGCTCTTTTGGCTTGTGTTTTTCGCAGTTTTTGTGGTTTATACCGTACTTGAAATGACACAAAACACGCAACAGAAAAAGCTATATATCAAAACCTGGGGCTGCCAGATGAATGTTTATGACAGCAGCCGCATGGCCGATATTTTGCGCCCGCTTGGTTACGCGCAGGTGGATGAGCCCGATGATGCCGATATGATGATTTTAAACACTTGTCATATTCGTGAAAAAGCAACGGACAAGGTTTTTTCTGAAATAGGTCGCCTCAGAGAACATAAAAAAGCCAAAGAAGCCAAAGGAGAAAAAGTTCTGATGGCCGTGGCAGGATGTGTGGCACAAGCAGAAGGCGATTTTATTCTTCAACGCGCACCCATGATTGACATGGTCTTTGGTCCACAAACCTATCATGAGCTTCCTGAAATGGTTTTAAAAGCCAATGGCAATCAACGCGTGGTTAACACGGAGTTCCCCAATATTTCAAAATTTGACTCCCTCCCCGAAGAACAAAATCAAGGCGCTGCCGCTTTTTTGTCTATCCAGGAAGGGTGCGATAAATTTTGTACCTTTTGTGTTGTGCCTTATACGCGCGGCGCAGAATATTCTCGTCCTGTGGATACTATTGTGGAAGAAGCCAAGAGACTTGTGGATCAGGGTGCCAAAGAAATCACTTTGTTAGGGCAAAATGTGAATGCCTATCACGGTGAAACAAAGGATGGAAAAATTTGGGGATTAGGCCGATTAATTGAGGCGGTAGCGCAAGTTGAAGGCGTGCAGCAAATTCGCTATACCACCTCCCACCCGCGTGATGTGGACGACGAGTTGATTAACGCTCACCGTGATGTGGATAAGCTAGCTCCTTTCCTTCATCTCCCTGTGCAAAGCGGGTCAGATAAAATTCTAAAAGCCATGAACCGCAAACACACATCAGATTTTTATCGTGAAGTGGTGGCAAAGTTGCGGGCGGCACGACCAGATATTGTCTTCTCATCGGACTTTATTGTGGGGTTTCCAGGAGAAACAGATCAAGACCATGAAGATACCATGCAGCTTATCCGCGATGTGGTATTTGCCAGTGCTTATTCGTTTAAGTACTCCCCTCGCCCTGGTACGCCTGCAGCCAATATGAGTAATTTAGTACGCGAAGATATTAAACAAGCGCGCCTAATCGAGCTGCAAAATCTAATTACCGAGCAGTATTTTGAATTCAACAAAGCCGCCGTTGGCAAAACAATGAATGTCTTGTTTGAGCGTAAAGGCCGTTTTGAAGGCCAGTTGCAAGGACGCACCCCGTTCTATCAGGCGATTAACGTCCTCGCGCCAGAGCGGCTTTTGGGCCAAATGGTCAATGTTAAAATTACCGATGCCACAGCCAATGCCCTTGTTGGTGAAGTCGAAATGGTCGAAAATCTTGCAAAATCTGCCTAATTTTGTGGTATAATGGTCTATCGTTAATAATGAGGTAAAAGCCATTTCAAAACAAAACCTTAAGAGTATTTCACTCTCTTTCGATAATAACTCTCTCCTACCCTATTTATATGGTGAACAAAATAGCCATTTAAAGCACCTTGCTCAGGCGTTGAGCGTGGATATTTCGAGCCGCGCCAATGACATTACAATCGAAGGGGCTGCCAAAGACGCGTTTGCGGCGCAGGAAATTATCCAGATGCTGTGGGAAAAAATTCAACGTAAACAAGAAGTCACAACCCAAGAAATTGATGCCGCCTTAAGATTTTTAAGAGAGAAGGATTTAAAATCTATGCCTGAAAATGCAGATAAAAAGAACGCTCTTTATGATGAAAAGTCAGGAATAAAAACATCCAAGAGCAAACTTATTTCCCCGCGATCTCCTAATCAGGCGAAGTATATTGATACAATTCGTTCCCATGACATGGTGTTTGGCGTAGGCCCTGCGGGAACAGGGAAAACATTTTTGGCCGTAGCGGCGGCGGTTCAAATGTTTCAGGAGGGTTTAATTGAACGTATGGTATTTTGCCGTCCCGCGGTAGAGGCAGGTGAAAAATTAGGGTTTCTACCTGGCGACATGTTAGAAAAGATCAATCCTTATTTGCGACCTATCTATGATGCGCTGAACGAGATGATGCCTGGAGAAGATATTTCCAAGCGCATTGAAAAGGGAGAGATTGAAATTGCTCCCCTCGCCTTTATGCGGGGCCGAACCTTAAAAAATGCTTTCGTTGTTTTGGACGAAGCGCAAAACACAACATCCATGCAAATGAAAATGTTTTTAACCCGCATGGGAGAAGGCACACGGATGGTGATTACAGGTGATCCATCGCAAATTGATCTACCCCCTGGAACACAATCTGGATTAAAGGAAGCCATGAGTATTTTAAGTCATGTGCCAGAAGTACCGTTTATTCATTTTGACGCCAAAGACGTTGTGCGCCATAAATTGGTAACAAAAATTATTGAGGCCTATGATAAGCATGACTTCCGAAACCGTGGCTAAAAACACGATTGCGCCTGTTATTGATGTTTCTATTCAAGACCCTGAGTGGGAAAAAATTAGGGATATTGAATCAATTGTCCGTACCGCTGCGGCCAAAACGTTAATGTCCGCAATCATCCCTAAATTTGCTTTTGGGCGCGCCCTGGAAATCAGCATGGTTCTTGCCAATGATGATTTGGTGCAGGTTTTAAATCGGGAATACCGAAACAAAGATAAACCAACCAATGTCTTAACATTCGCCAGTTTGGATTCAGAAGATTTTGAAGAGGAATTAATGGTTGATCCCCTGAATTTAGGCGATGTTATTTTATCTTATCAAACAATAGAGCGCGAGTGTAAGGAACAAGGGAAATTTGTCCTTGATCACATGCGTCACCTTATTGTCCATGGTGTATTACATTTGTTAGGTTATGATCATCAGACAGATGACGAAGCCACAGATATGGAAACGTTAGAAATTCGGATTTTGGAGCAATTAGGTGTACAAAATCCTTACACTGACACAGGTTTTCACCTATAATATTTGAATGTTAAAAATGAGCCCTGACCCAGAAGACCCATCAAGTACGAAGCCTGTCGCCAATAGTAATGGCGACGGGGTATCTGCATCCGACCATCAGCAAGACAATAACAAATCTAGCTTATTAGCCAAATTGCGCCATTTGGTGGTAAAACCCAAAAATGATTCTGATGGTTTGCGTGAGGCGCTTGAGGAATATATCGAAGAATTAGAAGACGATAACAACGATAATCCGTCCATTGCAAAGCATGAGCAAGCCCTTATTTCAAATGTTTTAAAGTTGCGCAATACAACGGTGATTGATGTGATGATCCCCAGAGCGGATATTGCCGCCATCGAAGTCAATGCCGATCAACAAGCGCTGATGAGTCTTTTAGCTGAAAAACCCTATAGCCGTATCCCCGTCTATCATGAGACCCTTGATGAAATTTTAGGCACGGTTCATATCAAAGATATTTTATCGATCGTGGCAGAAAAATCAGAATTGAATTTACGTTCGCTTGTGCGCCCTGTCCCGATTGTTTCACCCTCCCTGCCCGTGCTCGATTTATTGTTAAAAATGAAAAACGATAAAAAGCACATGGTGATGGTTATTGATGAATATGGGGGCATTGATGGTCTGGCAACAATTGGTGATGTGATTGAAGCCATCGTGGGTGATTTTGACGATGAATTTGACATTGATGATGATCCGCAGATGATTGAACGCAATGATGGTTCTGTCATTGCAGATTCACGTGTCGATATCGAAGAATTTGAAGATGAATATGGTCAGATTTTTAGCACAGAAGAGCGCGAGGAAGTAGACACACTCGGCGGTCTTGTGGTCTATATCGCAAGCCGTATCCCCGCCCGCGGTGAAGTTATTAAACATGAAAGCGGTATGGTTTTTGAAATCCTGGATGCAGATCAGCGCCGGATTAACTCTATGCGTATTCGTAACATTCCTGTACAAAAACAAGAGGAATGACGTCAGCAAACACACAAAACCGTTTTGTTAAAGCGCTCGGTAGAGCGCCTTTTTTATTGCATTTATCATTCGCCTTAAGTTGTGGCGTTGGACTATCGTTTACGCAGCCCCCCTATGATCTTTGGCCTTTGATTTTTATTTATTTTGGTGGATTTTATATCCTTTATAGTTTTGCAAAAACTAAATTAGCGGCATTCCTTATAGGCTTTTGTTTTGCTATCGGATATTTTATCGCGGGATTAAACTGGATTGGAAATGCTCTTCTGGTTGAGGGCAATGAATATCGTTGGGTTTGGCCATTAGCGGTGATTGCTTTGCCGACCCTGCTCTCTCTCTTTACGGCTCTATATGTAACAATTGCTCATATTCTTTTTGATAAAAGATCGTGGGCGGGTTTTCTAGGGTTTTGCGCTTTGCTGACGGTGTCTGAATGGGTGCGCGGATACGCCTTTAGTGGTTTTCCATGGAACCTTTATGGTTATGGTATTACTAGTTTTTATACGATTGATCAGAGTTTAAGTTTGATTGGTCCTTACGGATTAACGTTGCTGACAGTGATCTGGGGATGCGGCGGCGGATTTTTGCTTTTACAATCCCCGCGATCTTCAAAATTAATCGTCCTTTTGTTTGTTTTAATCAGTCTTGCAGGTCTTTCATTTTATGGATCAAACAGATTAAACGATATTACAGAGTCTAAATTTGTTGCAGACGTTAATCTACATATCGTCCAACCAAATATTGAACAGGCCGCCAAGTGGCAGCCTGAAAAACTGTCCGAAAATTTTGATCGTTTGGTTGAACTTAGCACTTTGGATCATGCCTCTGAAACCAAAAACATTGTGATTTGGCCTGAAACCGCCCTTCCCCCTATCTTTTTAAAAAATTCAGCTATTGATCAACGCCTCTATTATACCCTGGGAGAAAATAGCATTCTTCTTTCGGGTGGATTGGATGTTGATGTCGACACGGATACAGGCATTCATCAGTATCATAACTCTTTGATGCTCTGGCGTGATAGCTTGCCGTCACAGCGGTTATATTCCAAAAGTCATCTGGTGCCTTTTGGTGAGTATATTCCGTTCCAGAAATACATCCCTCTTCCAACCGTAACCAATTTTTCAGGGTTTCAAAAAGGAGGTGGAACGCAGACCATCAGCCTAGAAGGTTTTCCATCTTTCAGCCCCTTAATCTGTTACGAAATTATTTTTCCAAACAAGGCCGTCGACCAACATTCTGGCGCGCGTCCTGATTTCATCCTTGCCATTACCAATGACGGATGGTACGGCGATAGCAATGGCCCCTATCAACATTTTTCCCAAGCCCGTTTTCGTGCCATTGAACAGGGCATTCCCGTTGTTCGTTCTGCCAATACAGGTATTTCAGGGGTTATTGATAGCTATGGCCGCGTTGTTGAAAAAACCAGATTGTTGGAAAGCGATGCTGTTTCAATTGGTCTACCAACAAAACTCCCCACAACAATTTATGGAAAATTTGGAGATTTGATCTTTGGCATTATGATACTTATGGGACTTTTCTTGGCAACTTTACGGGGAATGAAAAACCAGGAAACAGTACAACCTTAAATTGTTTTCTTGCATACAATTGTAGTCTTTGTTATTTTTCGTATTAACGATAATAACGAATTAAGACCATGGGTAATCAGGCCAAAATCAGCTATTCAGAACTTGATCCTCAAAAGGAAAAAGGTCGCGTTAAAGAGATCGATGGTAAGATTGGCGAGCGTTTAAAAGAAATTCGTAAGCGCAAACGCCTCAACCAAAGTGAGATAGCAGATATCCTCGACATTTCTTTTCAACAGTTTCAAAAATACGAAAACGGTAAAAACCGTATCAGTTTTGCAAGTATCCTTGAGTTAAGTGATAAACTGAATATGCCACTTGATTATTTCACGGTAGGTTTAGAGGAACAGGCCGCCCAAGGGCTTTCAGACAATCAACAAGAAGGTTTGGCAGAATACCCCAATAAATTGGATATACCCGCCAAGGAAACCGATGAATTGCTTGATCTTTATTACTCCCTGGAAGATCCAAAGTTGCGTAAAAACCTGCTGAAATTCGTCAAAAGCATGGTTGAAAACCTGAAGGGAAACCCGTCATAATTCCTTGATTTATGAGGTTTTTGCCATTATTGTCCCAGAATATTTTTATTCATAAAACGAAAAAGAAAGCCTTTTTATGTCCGTACAAACAGCCAAAATTCCTGCAATGGAGACACATGCTTTGAACCATACCGCCCTAAAAGATTATACCTTCACCAGTGAATCTGTATCTGAAGGCCACCCTGATAAAATTTGTGATCAAATCTCTGACGCTATCGTTGATGCTTTTTTGGAAGCTGATCCGCAAAGTCGGGTTGCGATTGAAACCGCGGTGACAACAAACTATGTCGGTATTTTGGGGGAATCACGTGGCCCAGACAGCATTACATTAGAAGTGATGGAAGATATTGCGCGGGACGTCATTAAAAAAATTGGTTACGACCAAAAAGGATTTAGCTGGAAAACAGCCCATTTTGATATTCGCGCCCATTCCCAGTCAGGCGATATTGCCCAAGGCGTAGATGCAGAAGGTGCAGGCGACCAAGGAATTATGTTTGGCTATGCCTGTAAAGAAACTGATGTTCTTATGCCTGCGGCCATTCAATACTCTCATGATATTCTTCGCGGTCTTTCTGAAGCACGCCATAATGGAGAATTAAAAGGCAAATTAGGGCCTGATTCAAAATCTCAAGTATCACTGATTTACAAAGATGGCGTTCCTGTAAAGGCATCATCAATTGTTTTGTCAACGCAGCATGTTGAAGGTTTATCACAGAATGATGTGCGTGAGATTGTTCGTCCGTACATCGAAAAGACGCTTCCAGAAGGCTGGATGTGCGATGATAGTGAGCTTTATGTGAATCCTACTGGCCGTTTTGTAATTGGCGGTCCTGATGGAGATGCGGGTCTGACAGGCCGTAAAATTATCGTCGATACCTATGGGGGTGCGGCGCCCCATGGTGGCGGCGCTTTCTCAGGAAAAGATCCGACGAAAGTTGACCGTTCAGCAGCCTATGCGGCGCGTTATGTGGCCAAGAATATTGTAGCGGCAGGCTATGCCGATAAATGCACTATTCAGGTGTCTTATGCGATTGGTGTGGCCAAGCCTATTTCGTTGTTTGTGAACACGCATGGGACAGGTACAGTGCCCGAAGCAGTTTTGGAGCAGGCGATTAATAAATCCATTGATCTGAGCCCGAAAGGTATTAGAACCCATCTAGAGCTGAACAAACCAATTTACGCCCGTACAGCGGCCTATGGCCATTTTGGCCGTGCGCCAGAGGCGGATGGTGGTTTCTCATGGGAAAAAACAGACCTTGTACCAGCTCTTCAAAAAGCGATTGGCTAATACAAATCAAAATTTAGACTGGCGGTTTTACGGACGGCGCTCTGGGCGGGCTTTAACCAAGGCGCGCAAGACTTTGCTTGATGATTTATTGCCGCGTCTATCAGTCACTGAAAAGCAAATCAGTAAAAAGAATGATTTAGATCCCACCTCCCTTTTTGATTTTGAACCGCAAAAAATAATTTTGGAGATAGGATTTGGAAATGGAGAGCATTTAGCCGAGATGATGCGGCGCCATCCTGAAAATGGATATATTGGTGCCGAGCCATTCATCAATGGTATGAGTTCGTTTTTAAAAGATATTCAAGATAGCAAGACAACACAAAACATTCGTGTTTTGATGGATGATGTCATTCCGCTTGTGCAGTCTATAGCGTCAGAAAGTATTGACGAAATTTATGTTCTTAATCCTGACCCCTGGCATAAAAAACGCCATCATCAACGCCGCATTATTAATCAGAAAAATCTCGATCTTTTTTCTAAAATCCTGAAACCTGAAGGACGGCTTATCATGTCCACCGATGTACGGGATTTGATTGAATGGATGGTAACACAGACAAGTCTGCATCCTGATTTTAAATGGCTTGCACAAAAAGCGGATGACTGGCGTGAGCCCCCTCCTGACTGGATACCGACGCGGTACGAAAGTAAGGGGGCAAAAGGTGCAGATAAAATGAATTATCTGTTTTTTGAAAAAATTAATTCGTCAGGAAATTAAAAGCCCCTAACACCGCCTGACGCTTATCCAGATTTGAAAAGTTGGTTTGTTCGAAGTGAGCTTTTAGCTCTTCAAATATTTTTAACCATTGGTCTAAAGGACGGCTTTTCATCATGTCAGTCAATGGGGGTGTGTCAAGAACGGCAGGAAGCGTTTGATTGTGATTGGCAAGTGCAAAAACAAAGCTTTCTATAACCCATAAAAATGTTTTTTCTATATGGTTAAAGGTACTATCTTGCCCTGCCCTTCCCGCTTGATCTGATAGATGATGAATATCTACCCAGTTAAAATTTGGATATTGTTGAAAGAGATCAAGAATAGATTGCGCCGTTTCTAAACCGTTACTATCAATAATTTGTTGTGCTCGCCCAACACTGCCTGCAGCGAGAGCGTTTAAAAGCTGTTTTTGACTGTTGTCGAGGGAATTTCCAATCTGTTTTTCCATCAATTGATTGAGGCAGTCTTCTGCCAAAGGCTCAAAATTCAAGACGCGGCAACGGGAGCGAATGGTTGGGATCATCGCACCCAGGCGATGGACAATAAGAATAAGAAGGGTGTTTGAAGGAGGTTCTTCAAGAATTTTAAGCATCGCGTTCTGAGCATTGCGATTCATGGTATCCGCATCATCAATAATGACAACGCGCCATCCCCCATTCGAGGCTGTCATGCGTAGAAACGGAGCAACTTTTCGTGCTGTTTCAACATCGACAGAATTTTTTTGCGTTCCTTTTTTAGCATCAATGCCCCGTTCGATCGTCAGTAGATCAGGATGTCCGCCTGATGAAACTTTAGAAAAAACAGGGTCATCTGCAGGGATATCAAGCGAGGTTGCCGCCGCAGGCGTATCCCCAAACAGGCTGTCTTGGGCGCTGTCGGGTGTTCCATTTTTTAAAAGATAGCGCGCCAAGCGAAAGGCCATGGTGGCCTTACCTATTCCTTCTTGCCCTGAAAAAATTAAGGCATGGGGCATAGCTCCAGAATTAATAAAATCTAGCAATATTTTTTCGTTAGACGAATGCCCAACAAATAGAGATGAATCGCGGGGCGATAACAATCCTTCAGGTTCTTCTGGTTCGTAAGCGTTCGTCCCAAACATGTCGTTGGAAAGTTCATTTTCAATATCTTCAAAATCATCAAACATTGTTACGCAAGCCTTTTTGAAACGATAGAAAATATATGATCGGCAATTGTTTTTTCGTCCGCGGTAGCATCAACAACATCACAACGTTCAGGGTTTTTCGCGGCGATATCCAAAAATCCCTGACGGAGTTTGTTATAAAATTCCAGATTGCCGCGATCATAATGATCTTTGGCGCCGCGTGATTGCACGCGTTCCATGGCTTTTTCGGCGGGCAGATCAAGAATAAACGTTAGATCAGGTTTGTATTTTCCAACAATCTGTTTTTCAAGATTATCAATGAAATCCATACCAAGTCCCTGAAGGTGACTTTGATAAACGCGCGTGGAGTCTGTATAGCGATCACAGATAACAATCTGTCCTTGTTGAAGAGCAGGCGCAATAACCTCTTTAATATGCATTGCCCGCGCAGCAAATAGTAACATTGCCTCAGCCTCAGGAGTCCATTTTCCGCCATAAGTGGGATGGCTAAGCAGACTGCGAATTTCTTCGGCGGCAGGTGTTCCCCCTGGTTCACGCGTTAAGATGATATCATGGCCGTTATCTTTTAAATGACGTTCGAGATGTTTGATCTGGGTTGTTTTACCAACCCCTTCTCCACCCTCAAACGTAATAAAGAACCCTTTGTTCATACCTTAAGATTTGCCAAAAATCATTTGTTCAAATTTTGTGAGTGTCTTTTTAAAGAAACCAACTTCTTCAACATTCCCTGTTGTGAAAAGTGGAAATGTTTTGGAGTCCATCGTTGGAATATTAATAGTTAACGTTCCAATTTCCTGCCCTGCTTTTATAGGTGCAACCAAAGGTGACTTATATTTTAAATCCACTGTAATATTACTTTTTTCAAGCTTGGGAATGGTTAAGCGAACGTCCTCTTGAAGTGCCAAGCCCACGGTTGTTGATTTTCCCATGACAACGGGAGCCTGATCAATTTCCGTGTTTGCTTTTACAAAATCAACATTACTGAAATGATCTAAGCCCCAGTTAATTAAGCGTGCAGATTCATCGGCACGATCCTTTTCGCTTTCTAATCCGTTGACCACAACAATCACCCGGCGCCCATCGCGCTCAGCGGTTCCAATGAGGCCATAACCTGCGATTTCAGTATGTCCTGTCTTCAATCCATCGGCGCCAATGTTTTTATAAAGCAAAGGATTGCGGTTTTGCTGTTTAATATTGTTGTAGGTGTATTCTTTCTCACTAAATAAGGGATAATACTCTGGAAAATCTTTAATTATGGCCTTTGCTAGAATAGAGAGGTCTTGCGCGGTTGAATAATGGTTTGGATCTGGCCACCCACTGGCATTAACAAAATTGCTATTTTTCATGCCAAGCTCATGCGCCTTTTCTGTCATTTTTTGTGCGAAACTGTCTTCTGTTCCAGAAACGCCTTCCGCCAATACAACCGTGGCATCGTTTCCAGATTGGACAATGACGCCTTGTGCCAAATCTTTAACTGTTATTTTTGAACCGAGATCAACAAACATTTTTGATCCTCCCATACGCCAAGCCTTTTCACTCACAGGCAATTCAGTATCCATGGAGATAACACCGTTCTTGATGGCATCAAAAACCATATACATGGTCATAACCTTGCTCATTGATGATGTGGGCATTGGTGCTGTAGCCTCTTTACTCAACAGGCTTTGTCCTGTTTCAAAGTCGATGATGTAGCTCTGTTTAGCAGATGTTTGTTCCGCCTGAGAAGGTTGGACAAAGGCACAAGTTATAAGTAAGGCTGTAAGAATATATAAACGCATAATCTCTTTTCTGGTTTGGGTTTTAAAAAATTTATCTATTAATCAAACACAATTACGGCATTTTTATTGCCGCCTTGGTTTAAAACATCGAGAACACGCCCTGCTTGTTCTCGATTTTCGTAAGGGCCAAGCCGGACGCGATAGAATGGCTTATCATTCACGCGGCTAAAATAGACCTTTGATGGCCCGTATGATGCCATTTGCGAACTAAAATTCAAGGCATTTTGTTCCGAAGAAAAAGCGCCAGCCTGAACATAAACACGCCCTGCCCCCAATGCGGGCGGCAAAGGTGGATTTGTCATTGCAGAAGCATTTAAACTTTCTGTTTGCACAGGGAGAGGTTTACGTAGTGGCACGGGTTGAGAAATGATATTTCCTTCAGGCCCTGTTGTGGCATTTGGAGAGGATAAAGCCACCCGTGTTACAGGTTCTATATTTTGCATGGGTTTTATAGAGGGTTGCGGTAAAGGGGGTGAAGAAGTGTAAGCCCCTTGTGTGGTATTTCCAGACACATACTGTTTTTGAATGGGCGGCAAAGGTTGCTTTTGATTTAAGGCAACTTCATACCCTTTAGTGCTATACCCCTGCTTTGAACGCTCCGCGACTTCACGGCTAGCATCCCCTAAAACCTCAAGTCTGATTTTTGTTGTCCCTTTATCTTTAAATCCCAAAAGGCTCGCCGCCCGTTTTGAAACGTCCAAAATTCTATCCCGCGCAAAAGGCCCGCGGTCATTCACACGCAAAATGACACTGCGCCCATTGGCAAGATTAATAACGCGAATGATACTGGGTAGTTGTAGAGTTCTGTGAGCAGCCGTTAATTCATTTTCGTCAAATATTTCACCATTGGCTGTTCGTTTGTTATGAAAGCCTGGTCCGTACCATGACGCCATTCCTGTTTCGGTATGATTAAAAGTTTCTTTGGGTTGATAGCGCCGCCCTTGAATATCATAACTATTCCCAACTTTATAGTGGCCGACATTATCTGTTTCATCGCCTGGAAAGGGAATTTGTTTAGCCACATGGGCCGCATAACGCGCTTCCGAACAGGCAGAAAGAAGACTGATTGCCATTACACACAGAAATAGGTTTGATATTAGATTGTGTTTCATAAAGGGTAATTACCGCGGGAGTTTTATCTTGAAAGGCTATCCGCCAAAAGGCCTACTGATGTTGCAAAATATGTTGAACGATTCCAATCCATAATAGTTTGATAGTTATTATAGACGATATAAGCTTCCCCGCCTAGCCCGTCTGGTGCCACAATGGAAGCCATCATGTTTTCTTGGGGTAGAGCCGTCCCATCAAGTTTTTTAACCCCTAGTGATGCCCAATAGGATATTGGTTTTTGGATTTTGGGCGTAATCATATTTTCTGGAAAAGATCGTGGTAAGGTAACCCGCCGCCCCCATCTTTGCCCTGTTTTCCAACCATTTTTCTTCAGATAATTGGCGGTTGAAGCAAAAACATCCTTTTTTGTCCCCCAAATATCACGCTTTCCATCACCATTGCCGTCAATAGCGTAAGAATTAAAGCTTGAGGGCATAAACTGGTTTTGCCCCATGGCCCCCGCCCAAGACCCCTTCATACGGTCCACCGTAATATGACCCGCATCAATGATTTTCAGGGCATTCATAAGCTCAGCCGTAAAAAACTCCGCCCGGCGTCCCTCCCAAGCCAGTGTCGCCAAAGCGGGGATCACATTAAATCCCCCTGTATTTGAGCCAAAATTTGTTTCAATTCCCCATAAAGCCACAATAAATTCTTTAGGGACGCCGAATTGATTCTCGACATCCTGCAGAGCGCCTGCGTTATCCTTTATCAATTGTCGTCCTTTATTGATGCGCTGAGCGTTGACAATCATCTCCTTGTACTGAGCAAAGCTTCGTTTGTTTTCAGGCTGTTTTTTGTCCAGATCGATGACTTTTTGAATAGGAGTGATGCCATTTAAAGCGGCATTAATTGTATTTTGAGAGATTCCCTGTGAAGCGGCCTGCTGACGAATGCCAGATAACCAACGGTTAAAATTTTGTGTTGTTGCAAATGCAGGTGCAGAAATTGCTGTAAAAACAATGAATAATATGACTTTTTTAAAGTTATGCATGAACATTATTTTTGCTATTTTAGACTCAGTAAGCCTACTTTAAAGCACTCTGGATCAAGAAAGAAGGCTTTTGCCCAAAAATTAAACTGAAAAATATCAATAAGGGCTTTACTCAATGAAACTGTTTGAGTAGTTTGCCTCAGTTATATAACCGCATAGCTTTTAGTACGGATGAGTGGCAGAGCGGTTGAATGCACCGGTCTTGAAAACCGGCGAGGGTGCGAGCCCTCCGTGAGTTCGAATCTCACCTCATCCGCCACTAAACTGTATCATTCATAAAAATGCAGATAAAATATCGCCGCGCCACCATAGAAGATTTGCAGTCTTTGCACTCTATGGAAATTCTTGTTTTTCCCAAAGAACAATATCATACAACCCCGCGCAGGCAGTATCGCTATATTCTCACCAAAGCTAATGCGGAAATTTGGGTGGCCGAACAGGATAAGATTGTGATTGGTGCTGTTGTTATTTTCTTTCGCAAAAACTCATTTTTTGGACGGCTTTACTCTCTGGCCGTTCATCCAGATTATAGAAATTTAAGCATTGGAAAAAATTTGTTTCTAAAGGCTGAAAAAGTGATAAAAAGTAAAAATCTTATAGGTTTAATTTTAGAAGCCAGGGCGGATAATAAACAACTCTCTTCCTTTTATAAAAAGTTAGGGTGTGTGCAAGTGAGGACAATAGATAATTATCACCCAGATGCTTGTGAAGCTTTGAAATTCAAAAAAACTTTCTAGGATATTTATACTTCATTATTCGGAGCAAAATTGACAAAGTATCTTATCGTCACTGATTCATCGGCGGTTATTTCTTCCCAAGAAGATCATGAAATCATTTCTCCATCAAAATACATTCGCAATCTTATAACAACCAATGGCGATGCCCACAAGGCCCGTCCTAAGGTAATCAACCTCTGTAATAATTTTGATTATCTGGGTAAAGGATATTATATATCCCTTCTGGCCGAAGCACGGGGAATGGGATGCGTGCCCCATATATCGAACATTGTTACCCTGAATTGGAAGCGCAATTACGAATTTGCCTTACCCGAACTTAATATCTTGTTGAATAAAACATTCAATGAGCCAGGGGAAGAACCACTGACACGAACTTATATGGCCTATTTTGGCAGGCATGAAAATCCAAAACTGGAGCCTGTTTGCCGCCGTCTTTTTGATTTGTTTCGCTTCCCTGTTTTAAGTTTTGAAATCAAATTCACCTCTAGCAAAAAATGGAGCATTGAAAAAATTGATTCTGGTTCCATTTCTTCGCTGACGGAAAAAGGTTTGGAAAATTTTCATGACGCACTTGGAAGATTTACAGGATCAGCATGGAGAATGACATCCTCTAACAAAAAAACTGAGCGTTACTGGATTGCCATTTTACATGATCCAAATGATAAACAGCCCCCCTCAAACAAAGCTGCCCTTAACAAATTTATAAAAATTGGCAAGCAAATGGGGATATGGGTTGAGTTAATTACAAAGCAAGATTTTTCAAGCTTATTGGAATATGACGCCCTGTTTATACGCGAAACAACGGCGATTAATAATCACACCTATCGCTTTGCAGCCAAAGCAGAATTGGAAGATATTCCTGTTGTAGACGATACGCAGTCTATTATTCGCTGCTGTAATAAAGTTTTTCTTTACGAGTTATTGCAAGCCAAGAAAGTGCCTGTTCCCAAGACCATCTTCATTGATAGGCATCAAAAACTAGAACAGATTGAAGGCCTTGAATTTCCTTTAGTGATAAAAATTCCAGACGGGTCTTTTTCTCATGGGGTGTATAAAGCCAAAGATATGGATCAGTTTAAAGAAATTTCTACTCAAATCTTAAAAAAGTCAGAAATTATTTTATGTCAGGAATTTGTTGAATCAGATTTTGATTGGCGTATTGGTGTTCTTGACGGAAAGGCCATATTTGCCCTGAAATATTATATGGCCGTAGGCCACTGGCAAATCTATAACCATGCCGCAAAAAGCAAGTCCAAAAAAGAAGGGGCACACGAGGCCGTTCCTTTGGATGAAGTCCCGCAGAATATTATAGAGGTGGCAACCAAAGCCGCAAATTTAGTTGGCAAAGGGTTTTATGGGGTTGATTTAAAGCAGCGTAAAGATAATGGGCAAGCCATAATTATTGAAGTCAACGACAACCCCAGTCTGGAAACTGGTGTTGAAGATATGTTGTTGGGAGATGAACTTTACCGCATGATCTTACAACATTTGGTTCGGCGGATTGAGGCCAAAGCCTGATTTATTTTACTATTCTATAGTCTTCAGTTTCTTACCAATATCAAGACAGGCCGTGCGGATATTATCTGAATATAATCGCGGCAGAGAATATGTTTTACGGGTATGGGCCATATTCAAGACAAAACTGTCAATAACGTCGGGTTTTGTATTTTTTAATCGTCCTGCGCCATATCCTTCAATGACCCATTTGGCGATATCACCAACAGCCGTTCCAAACCCTGCCCCCAGATTGTAAATACCTGGCTGTGGATCTCGTAGAATGATATTTAACCAGTCTGTAAAAATAGAAACAGGTAAGAAATCCCGTTGTGTTTGGGAACTCATGTTAAATGTGATTGTCCCGCTTTCTTTTAAATTTTTAAGCATGACCCCCAAAAATGTAGGCCGTGGTTGGTTGGGATTATACTCAAACCCGAAAATATTACTCAGTCTCAGAATTGTGACATGATCAAAATTCTGCATCAAGTCTTCCTCAATAAGATGCTTGGCATGGCCGTAAGGCAACATGGTTTTATGGGGCGGTGTTTGTTCCAAAAATTCAGCAGGATCTTCTGGTATTCCATAAACTGTTCGTGAGCTGAGCATGATATAGGCTGCTCCCCTCTCCTTGGCGATGCGGGCATATTTGTGGTCTAGGTTGCTGAAACTGCCATCCCTCACCCGGGGCTCCGTTGCAAAATTAATCACAACATTGGCGTTATGAGGCCAATTTCCTGCTAATAGAGCCTTCTCATGACCTAGGGAATAGTGTTCAACGGTATTCTCAGCCGTATGGATAGCATTTGCCAAAAATGATGATTGTCCGATAAAAAGTGCCTTCATAGTCCTTCATTACTATTTTATTGTAAGAATGTCATCCTAGGAAAAATGCTTCATTTTCTTGACATGTAGGCTCTATCCTGTATATTGCCGCATCTTAAGAGGAATCGCTTTGTAAGTTTATCCTCTAACACATTGATATTTATATAATTATTAGGATTCGAAAAATGTTTGCAGTGGTACGCACAGGCGGAAAACAGTATAAAGTGGCTCAAAAAGACTATCTTGAAGTGCCTAAAATGGATGTAGAAGCGGGTAAAATCGTTGATTTGGAAGTCATCATGACCTCTGATGGCAAAACCGCAGATATGGGAAAAAGCGGTGCAAAAGTAACTGCCAAGGTTCTTGAGCATGTACGTGCAGACAAAATTGTGGTATTTAAGAAGAAACGTAGACAAGGTTATCGCCGTACTGCTGGCCACCGTCAGGATATGACAGTGATCGAGATTACAGATATCAAAGCTGCATAAGAAATTAATAAAAAAATTAATCTGGAGGACATTTAGATGGCACATAAAAAAGCAGGTGGTAGTTCAAGAAACGGTCGTGATTCAGCAGGTCGTCGCCTTGGTGTTAAAAAATATGGCGGTGAAGCCGTTAATGCAGGAAACATCATTATCCGCCAACGCGGTACAAAATATGCAACAGGTAAAAATGTTGGTATTGGTAAAGATCATTCAATCTTTGCTTTGATGGATGGTTCTGTGTTGTTTTCAAAAGGTCGTGGCGGAAAAGCGATTGTGAACGTTGTTCCAGCAAACGACCAAAGACCATTGGCGGCTGAATAAGCCCACTAAGAATAATAATTTTTAGAGGGGAGTTTTGCTCCCCTTTTTTAATGCGTAATAGATCAGGCAATGAAATTTTTAGATCAAGCAAAAATATATATTAAGAGTGGCGATGGAGGATCGGGCTGCGTTTCTTTTCGCCGTGAAAAATATATTGAACGGGGCGGGCCGAATGGGGGCAATGGCGGCCGTGGCGGTGATATTGTATTCGAAGCCCATAGCGATCTGAATACCTTAATTGATTTTCGGTACACACAGCATTTCCGCGCGCCAAATGGTAAAGGCGGTGCAGGTCGTGATATGACGGGCGCAAAGGGTGATGACCTTGTCATTAAAGTGCCCGTGGGAACAGAAATTTTAGATGACGATAAAGAAACCGTTCTGGCCGATATGACCGAAGAAGGGCAGCGAATTGTTTTTCTTAAAGGTGGTGATGGTGGTTTTGGGAATGCTCATTATAAAAGCTCAACCAATCAGGCTCCGCGTAAATCAACACCAGGATGGCCAGGAGAGGAACGTGATGTTTGGCTTCGGCTTAAGTTAATTGCCGATGCGGGATTGGTAGGATTGCCAAATGCAGGAAAATCTACTTTTCTGGCGACTGTTTCTCAAGCAAAACCCAAAATTGCCGATTACCCGTTTACAACATTGCATCCTAATTTAGGTGTGGTTAAAGCAGGAGAATATAGTTTTGTGATTGCGGACATTCCAGGTTTGATTGAAGGCGCACATGAGGGGCATGGATTGGGTGATCGCTTTTTAGGGCATGTGGAGCGCTGTTCCGTCTTGTTACATCTGGTTGATATCACGCAAGATGATATTGCAAAAAATTACAAAACGATTCGTAACGAATTAAAGTTATATAGCCCCCTTCTCGCCAAAAAAGCTGAAATTATTGCCCTGACAAAAATTGATTCTCTAACGCAGGAAGAGACTGAAGAAAAGGCGAGGACCTTTGAAAAAGAAACAGGTAAAAAACCGATGGTTATTTCCGCCGTAGCCGCCAAAAATATAGATCAAGTTCTTTATCAATTAGCTGATATTATCAAGGTGAAGAAAAACGAAGATTAAGAACATGACACCTGCGACGCTTATTCAATCCTCTAAACGCATCGTTATAAAAATTGGTTCAGCCTTAATGGCAGACGAAAAATTAGGCACAGCACGTCAGGATTGGCTGAACACACTCGCTCAGGACGTTGCTGCCTTGGTTGATCAAGGTAAAGAGGTTTTAATTGTTTCTTCTGGTGCAATTGCTTTGGGACGCAAAGCATTGGGTATTGATTATACGGACCGCCCCTCTTCCATTTCCTTAGAAAAAAAACAAGCCGCCGCGGCGATTGGAAATGTCGAGATATCCAAAGCCTATGCCAAAGCCTTTGAACCTTTTGGTTTGCAAACAGCTCTCGTTCTCCTCAGTCCCAAGGATACCGAAGAACGCCAACCCCATTTAAACGCACGGGCAACCTTGCTAACGTTGATGTCACACAAATCTATCGGGATCATCAATGAAAATGACACGGTGGCGACAGCCGAAATTCGCTTTGGCGACAATGACCGCCTAGCGGCCCGTGTAGCGCAAATGATTGAAGCAGACTTGCTGATCCAGTTTTCAACAACCGATGGGTTATATACGGCAGATCCCACACAAGACAATACAGCAAAACATATTGATTTGGTTGAAAGTTATTCTGACGATCTTATGAAACTGGCAGGTGATGCACCTGCAGGGCTGAGTACGGGCGGCATGAAAAGCAAATTGATCGCCGCGCGCATCGCAACGACAGCGGGCGTTCATATGATGATTGCGAGCGGCAAGATTAATCACCCACTAGAGGCGCTTCAAAACCAAACCAAGGCCACAATTTTTAAAGCTTCGGACAAGCCCGTGAGCGCCCGTAAAAAATGGATTTCAAGCCACGTCAAAGCCATGGGTAGTTTGATCATTGATGATGGCGCCATTAAGGCTTTGCAGTCTGGTAAAAGCCTTCTACCTGCAGGTGTTGTCAAAGTATCTGGAGAATTCGAGCATGGCGACCCTGTGGAGATTATGGATAAAAACGCACATAAACTCGCCATGGGGCTTATAACCTATAGTGCCAATGAATCCCGCTTAATTCTAGGACATAAAAGTGGAGATATTGCCGATGTTTTGGGTTATTCACGCGGGGATGAGTTGATTCACCGCGATAATTTGGTCTTGCAGTAATCCTACAATCTTGTCATCCTGAGCAACGCGAAGGATCCTATACTTAATAATAGCTTCAAGATTCTTCGCGTTGCTCAGAATGACAATAAGGGTTTATATGCGTACCGACACACCACAGACAATCTATCTAAAAGATTATACGCCGCCGCCCTATAAGGTTGCGCATACGGAGTTGTCTTTCAATATTTTTGATGGCAAGACCATCGTCACATCTAAAACCCAATACACCACAAACAACGATACCGAAGCACCGTTATTTTTAGAAGGCGAAGAATTAAAACTTGTGTCTTGCAAATTAGATGGTAAAGAAGTTCAGCCTAAAACTTCTGAAAAAGGCTTAACACTGCCCTGCCCTGGGAAAGATATTTTTACGCTTGAAATCGTGACAGAGATTTGCCCTGAAAAAAATACAGCGCTTGAAGGATTATACTATTCTGGGGGAACCTATTGCACACAGTGTGAGGCGCAAGGATTTCGCAAAATCACATATTACCCAGACCGTCCTGACGTTATGGCGACATTCAAGGTTACAGTTGAAGCCGATAAAAAATCCTGCCCTGTTCTCCTATCCAATGGAAATCTAATTAACTCTGGTGATGCCAAAGACGGGCGTCACTTTACAGTCTGGGAAGACCCTACCCCAAAAGGATGTTACCTTTTTGCGCTTGTTGCAGGGGATTTGGAACGTGTATCTGATAAATTTACGACCCAGTCAGGAACAGACGTTGACTTACACATTTACGTCAAGCCAGGGGACGAAACCCAATGCGCTCACGCCATGGAATCTTTAAAAAAATCTATGAAATGGGATGAGGAAGTTTACGGCCGTGAATATCAATATAGTATTTTTAATATTGTTGCAGTGAGTGATTTTAACATGGGGGCAATGGAAAATACTTCTTTGAATATTTTCAATACAGCCCTTGTTTTAGCTCAACAAGAAACGGCAACAGATACAGATTATATACGCGTTGAAAGCGTTATTGCGCATGAATATTTTCACAACTGGACAGGAAACCGCGTAACTTGCCGAGATTGGTTTCAACTTTCGCTCAAAGAAGGGTTAACCGTTTTTAGAGATCAAGAGTTTTCTGCGGATATGAATTCACCAAGTGTGCAGCGTATTGATGACGTAACCCATCTTCGCCGTTCCCAGTTTCCCGAAGATGCTTCTCCCCTTGCCCATCCTGTGCGTCCTGAAAGCTATATTGAAATTAATAACTTCTACACCATGACAGTGTATGAAAAAGGCGCGGAAGTGATCCGTATGTTCCGCACTTTGTTAGGTTCGGAAACCTACCGTAAAGCTACTGATCTCTACTTTGAACGCTTTGACGGGAAAGCCGTCACCATTGATGATTGGGCACAGTGCATGAGCGATGCCAGTGGTATGGATTTAGATCAATTTAAACTGTGGTATTCGCAGGCAGGAACCCCGCAGATTAAAGCCTCTGGTAAATATGATAAAGCTACAAAAACCTATGAATTAACATTAGAACAAACTATCCCTGATACCCCTGGTCAAAGCCACAAAAAACCAATGCATATCCCTGTTGCTTTTGGACTTGTAGGGCCAAATGGCGATGACATGATAGAAACGCAAATTCTTCATCTTCAAAAAAGAAAACAAAGTTTTAAATTTGAAAATATTGGAGCTAAACCTGTACCCTCTATTCTACGAAATTTTTCCGCTCCTGTGAAATTGACCACCGATTTAACGAATAAAGATTTACGCTTTTTAATGGTACATGACAGCGATGGTTTCAACCGTTGGGAAGCAGGTCAAAAATTTTATTTGAACGTCATCAACAAAATGATAGATGACAACACGACTGAAGCGCCCCAAGACTTTTTAGAAGCTATTGGCCTTATATTGGAACAGGCCAAGGATAGTACGGCAGATCGTGCTTTATTGGCACGGGCACTAACGCTTCCAGATATTTCGATTATTGCACAAACGCGTGATGTTGTTGACCCTAGTGCCATTGATAAGGTTCGCTCTGCCCTTCAGAAAGCCGTTAAATCAGCTCATAAAACAGCACTGAAAAATATTTATGAACTCTGTGCAGGATGTGAGAGTTTTAGCATCACTCCTGCGGCCATGGGGCGCCGCGCCCTGCGTAATACATTGTTAGAGTATTTAACAGCGACAGAGGGTACGGGCTGCGCTAAGCTTGCCACAATGCATTACGAAACAGCGAATAACATGACAGATAAAATGGCGGCGCTTGTGGCTCTCGTTCCCAATAAAAATGCGGATCGTGATGGAATACTCGATCATTTTCATGAACAATTTAAAAATTACAAACTTGTTATGGATAAATGGTTTGGCGTTCAGGCCTCGGCCAACCGTGACGATATTTTTGATCAGCTGGAATGGTTGAAAGCACACCCTGATTTTTCCATGACCAACCCGAACCGCGTGCGCTCCCTCTATGGAGCGTTTGCGATGAATAACCCCGTTGCCTTTCATGATAAATCTGGTCGCGGGTATGAGTTCTTAAAAGACGCCATTATCGAATTAAACGCTATAAATCCCCAAATTGCCGCGCGGATGGTTACCCCTCTTCGTGAATGGAAACGTTATACACCAGACAGACAAGAAAAAATGAAGGCAGCCTTGCAAGAAATTGCGAATCTCGAGAACCTTTCTCCTAATGTCTTCGAGATCGTTACAAAAAGCCTCAATAGCTAACTTTGACCAGCAATTTGGCGTGCCTGTTTGTGGCATTGACGAGGTGGGCCGCGGACCTTTGGCGGGGCCCGTTGTTTCGGCATGCGTATTTATTCCTGAAGAAAATCTAGATAATCCAATATGGCAAAATATTACCGACAGCAAAAAAATTTCTACCATGAAGCGGGAAAAGCTTTTTGAACCTATTAAGGAGCTATGCGTGTATGGAATTGCAGAAGCCACGTGTCAGGAAATAGATCAGCTTAATATCCATCATGCGACATTATTGGCCATGAAACGGGCGTATCTCTCCATGTTGTCATTCCGACGGAGCGAAGCGATTGGAGGGATCTTATCTGTTGATGGCCATTTAAGATCCCTCGACTATGCTCGGGATGACATTTTAGCTCTAATTGATGGTAAATTTGCTCCCAAAATAGCCTGTAAAACACAGACTGTTATTAAGGGTGATAATCTTTCTCTTTCCATTGGCGCTGCGTCCATTCTCGCCAAGGTAACGCGCGATAGATTGATGGCACAGCTTCACCGTATTCACCCTCATTACGGTTGGGATAGAAATGCAGGTTATGGTACCAAGATACACATGGAAGGCTTGAAAACCCATGGCATTACCCCGCATCATCGGCTTTCCTTCGCTCCCTGCGCGGCCATAAAAAAGCAAGCATAACTTTAACTTGTTCTTCTAGTGTTCTGACTCTAAACAATTTTTTCTATTTTTATACTTGACGGCGACTCGCCAATGACTCATGATTCCTCCTTAAATTTAAAGAGGAATTTTAAATGTCGAGTCCAAAATCAAAAAAATCCACAAATAAAATGAAGACGCCCAAAATCAATACAATCACCAAAGGAGATTGTATTGAGGTACTAAAAGCGACGCCAAAGGGTTCTGTGGACATGATTTTTGCAGACCCTCCCTATAATCTTCAGCTTGGGGGTGATTTACACCGCCCTAATAATACAAAGGTCGATGCCTGTGACGATCATTGGGATCAATTTGAAAGTTTAAAAGCTTACGATGATTTTACGCGGCAATGGCTTGCCGCCGCCCGTGAAACATTAAAAGACGATGGCTCTATATGGGTTATTGGATCGTACCACAACATTTTCCGCCTTGGTACAATATTGCAGGATTTAGGGTATTGGATTCTTAATGATGTTATTTGGCGTAAATCAAACCCGATGCCGAATTTTCGGGGTAAACGGTTTACCAACGCCCATGAAACTATGATTTGGGCCGCAAAGTCGAAAGATTCAAAATATACATTCAACTATGATTCAATGAAGGCACTAAATGAAGATCTTCAAATGCGGTCTGACTGGTTTATTCCTCTATGTACGGGGGGCGAGCGTCTAAAAGATGATAATGGTGAAAAGGCTCACCCAACCCAAAAGCCTGAGGCGCTTTTGCACCGCGTTATCCTTTCTTCAACCAAACCAGATGACGTGGTCTTGGACCCCTTCTTCGGAACAGGCACAACGGGTGCCGTTGCCAAAAAACTAGGCCGTAATTTTATTGGGATTGAGCGAGAAGATTCCTATATCAAGGTGGCACAAAAACGTCTTGATGGGATCACACCTTGCGATGAAAGTTCTATTGCCCTTGTTCAAAAACGTGAAGAAATGCGCATTCCGTTTGGCTGGCTTCTTGAACATGGTTTGTTAGAACCTGGCACCCAATTGCAGGATGCCAAAGGGCGCAATAAAGTTAAAATCGCGGCAGATGCCAATATCAAAACAACGGAAGGCAGTCACCGCGGTTCTATTCATAAAGTCGGTGCCGCTGTGCAGAATGCCCCTTCATGTAATGGTTGGACATACTGGCATTACAAAGAAAATGGCAAGTTGATACCCATTGATAACTTGCGACAACAGTTACGGGGTAAGATTGAGGCAACGTCTATGGATGCTTCAATCCCGAAAAACACAACATTTCAATAAAATCCGAAATTGTTGTGCTTGGTTTATTGCTGCGAATGATTTATCATAATTATTGTAATTCCAACTCTTTTTCTTTATAAAAATTTCATGAATTCACTTTTTAAAACAATTACAAGCTCAAAAGGCGTGCAGGAAAACGTTGTGTCCTTCACACAGACGGTTCAGCCCAAACAACAAAAAATCATAATAAATGGTCTGGAGCTCCAGATGCTGATTGGTACTTTAGAGCATGAGATAAATCAAAAACAGCGCGTGATAGTCGATATCGAGCTTGATGTTATCCCTAATACAAAGTGGCGTGAAGATGATTTGAACAATGTTGTTTCTTACGCCGATATCATTACAGATATAGAATTACTGGCGGCACAAAAACATATTCACTTGGTTGAAACTTTTGCAGAAATGATCATTGAAAAATGTTTTGAAAACCCCAAGATTGTTGCTGCAACAGTGGGGGTTCAAAAACCCGACATCATTGATAACGTCGCCTCAGTGGGCGTTAAGATAACGAGATCAAAAGTTTAATTAGAAATCAAAGCTTGTAAGCAGGCGCGTTTCATTGATATCTTCAAAAATATCAATGCCGTCTAGATTTCCAAACATGATGGCGCGCATATAACCGTCTGCCCCTTTGGTTTCCCCTTGATAAGCTCTGAAGGTAATTCTGATACGGGCGAAAGCTAAACGCTCGTACTTTTTGTCTTTTAGTTCATGAGGAATCTTAATCGGATTATATTTTTGTTGAACAATATAGGCCTGTGCAACGTGTTCATCAAGTTTCACAAAATCAAACGTAAAGGGTTTGCTTAAGATTAAAATGATGTTCTTGGGATAGAATTCAAGATCGTAATTTGTATCGCAAATCTTTTCATTCGCTAAATTACCGCCAATCTCAATCCGTCTTAAATCAAGGAAAGCGGTATCGTTTATTAGAGGAAATCCCTTTTTTTCATGGCTGTAACGGCCTAAATCGACGGGAACAATGACCTTGATTTTGTCTGAAAAACTATCCTTGCTGTGTTTAAGCATGTCGCGGCCAGCCTGACGAATGCGAAGCCATTCAAAATCATCGCTGTAAAACTGCTTATAGATTTCACATTCGTTGATGAGCAGATAATTATCAATGGCTTTATCCTGATTTAAATCCAGAGCATTCTTTTTCCAGTAAAGCTTGGATAAATTTTCAACGGAAGATATTTGGTAGTCATTGGCGTGCTTATCCTCAATGACTGTAATTTCAGCGTCTTCAGGGATATTTAAATCAAATATATCTTGTTTATCATCTGTTGGAGTAACCTTCTCATCAAAGGTAACAGTTTTTCCTGCGGTATATTCGCCAGTGCCGAGAACGTCCTGCGCTTTCACTATGGTAGGAAAGCCACTAAGCAGGACAAAGGCACATAAGAGGTATAAAAACTTCATTTAAACAGTTTAAATCTTTCTTCGTAAAATAACAAACTTTTGTTTTATTTCATAAGTTTAGCAACTTTAAAAAACAATGTGGGAAGCCCCAAATCCTTAATTTCCAATGATCTCACCCAAAAATGGTCTTTTTCAGGCGAAATTAATGTATTTTGGTGTGATCCTTCGTAAATATCCAGTTTTAAATCAAAATGGGTGAACGAATGTAAAACGGCCAATTTAGAATTTTTGAACCCTTTTGGCGGTCTTGAGGGAAGTTTTTCTAGCCATTCACTCGTTGGCAACCCCAACATACCGCCGAGCATTTTCTGTTCCCCCCGCCGTTCAAAAAGAACCTCACCATTATCATTTGTTATCCAATAAACCCGTCCATATTTTTGAGGTTTTAATCCTTTTGGTTTTTTACGGGGAAGCGTTTCGGCAATCCCCTGAGCCTTCCCCAAACACATATCTTGAACAGGGCATAAAGAACATTTGGGTGATTTAGGTGTGCAAATTGTAGCACCTAAATCCATTAAACCCTGAGCGTAGTCACCTGGTCTATCCTCTCGCCCATCACTCAACCCTGCCGCTAAGTTTTTGAGAGAGGCTTTGCTGTCGGGCAGCGGTTGAGTCATGGCATAAATTCGGGCCATAACACGCTCAATATTCCCATCAACAACATTTGCGGGTTTATTAAAAGCAATGGCGCGGATTGCCGCACTGGTGTACCCCCCTATTCCTGCAAGCTTTTCCAATTCCTTTTGATCTTCAGGAAATATGCCTTTTAAATCTCCACTTACCATTTGTGCACATTTATGAAGGTTGCGCGCCCGTGCGTAATACCCTAAACCCGCCCATTCATGCATGATGTCATCACGGGTTGCCTTCGCCAAATCATGAATAGTTGGCCATTTTTCAATGAATTTTTGAAAATAGGGTCCAACTGTGGCAACCGTTGTTTGTTGCAACATAATTTCAGACAGCCAGACGTAATAAGGATTAGGCTTCTTTCCCGTTGCCGCCCGCCACGGCAAAACGCGTTGGTGCCTATCGTACCAACTTAATATTTTTTTACGGAAAGTGTCAATCTCGGGCTTGTTCATCTTGTTCTGTTGTTTTGAAACTGCCATAGTGTGCTTTATGTGTGCCCTAAAATTAATTTCGACCGCTGTCCCTAAAGTCACGGACAAAACCTTTAAGCGTAAATATATCGCTTTGGGACGGATTGTCACGCACTGGAAAGATATTATGGGTGAAAAAATGGCCGCCTATGCTCAACCCTTGAAAATCCACTACCGCAAGCCCAAAAAACCAGGAGACAAACCTGAAGCCACGTTGGAAATAGCGGCTTCTTCTGCTCATGCGTCTCTTCTTATCATGCAAAAAGGGTTGTTGTTGGAACGCATCAATCAAATTTTTGGTGAAAGATGGGTCAGTGATATCAAGTTTGTTCACACTCCCGCGAATAACGGTGAAAAGCCTAAAAAACAAACAAAACCCTTGACCGAAGACGAAAAAAACAGTTTATCCCAGATGTTGGAAATGGTAGAAGATCCAGCAATTAGGGAACGCTTGGAAAGAATGGGCGCTTCTTTATTCCAGGATTTAAAATCATAAAAGGATTGATGGAAAATGAAAGTTGCAGCTATTACCCTTCGTAAGGGAAATGTAATGGAATATAACGGCAAGTTGATGCTTGTGACCGCGCATGAAATTATGCAGCCAGGAAAAGGCGCTTCGGTCATTCAGCTTGAAATGCGGGATGTGCGCACAGGAAACAAAGATAATGTACGCTTTAGAACGCAGGAAATGGTGGAGCGCGTTCGCCTAGAGCAGAATGAGTTTCAGTATCTTTATAATGATGGTGAAAATTATACATTCATGAACACTGAAACTTACGAGCAGATTAACGTTGCAAAAGATATTATTGGCGACCCTATTGTTTTTCTACAAGATGGCATGAATGTCACGATCGAAACTTTTGAGGGAGAGCCTTTGGGTGTTCAACTTCCCGACTTTGTGACAATGGAAATTGTGGAGGCTGAACCTGTTGTTAAAGGACAAACCGCAACCACATCTTACAAACCAGCTATTCTTGAAAATGGCGCAAAAGTTATGGTCCCCCCCCATGTTGGAAGTGGTGTGCGTATTGTGGTGCGTACGGAAGATGCTTCCTATGTTGAGCGCGTGAAAGATTAAATATGGCCGCCTTATCTCCTATTATGACGGTGATGGTGAGGGCCGCTGAAAAAGCGGGCCGTAATCTGACGCGCGATTTTGGCGAAGTAGAAAACCTGCAAGTCTCTCGCAAAGGGCCTGCCGACTTTGTAACAGCGGCAGATAAACGGGCAGAGGAAATTATCTTTGAAGAGTTGAAAAAAGCCCGCCCAGATTATTCATTTCTGATGGAAGAAAGCGGCGAAGTGAAGGGAAATGACGGTGAAAACCGTTGGATTATTGACCCTCTCGACGGCACACATAATTTTATGCATGGGCTGCCCCATTGGTGCGTTTCCATTGCCTTGGAAAGCAAAGGACGTATCGAAGCAGGCGTGATTTACGACCCAATCAAGGAAGAGGTTTTCCGGGCAGAACGCAGTGGCGGCGCGTTTGTGAACGGTACGCGGATGCGTGTATCAGGACGAAATCAATTGGAAAGCGCAACAATTGGTTTTGGTTCGGCTTATCTTGATAAAGCCAAGCAAGCGAAATTCATGGCAGAACTGAATGCTGTTTCGAGCGTAGCACCAATGGTCCGGCGGTTTGGTGCAGCGGCCCTTGACTTATCTTATGTGGCTGCAGGCCGTCTGGATGGATTCTGGGAACGTGGACTAAAACCATGGGATGCGGCAGCAGGCGTTTTGATGGTCAAGGAATCTGGTGGTTTTGTCAGTTCAATTGATAATGAAGATAATGTTGTTTACAGCCAGAATCTTGTCTCAGGAAACCAGTCTGTCTACAGTGATTTACGCAAGATATTGAAGGCCTAAAAACTGCCATAAACAGGATATAAGTTCAAAATAATGAAAGCAGGTTTTTATCTTTTTATTATTTTGATTGTTGTTTCACCTTTATGTTTTGCGCAAGAAAAAGGGTATGTTCCCCCTCCTCTTTTTGCGGAGCCGCGTGATCCCCCTCCTCGCCCTAAAACGCCTGAAACGCGAATGCCCATGTTGTCAAAGGAAGTTGAAAATTTGGATAGCGCCATTGATTCACAAGAATTGCTGATTAAACCCAGAGTCATTCCTGCAGAACCCGCCGAGACAAAGCCCGTCATTCCGCCCCGTAAAGAAACAAAGAAAGCTCCTCCGCCAACATCTTTCGCCGCACCGTCTCCTTCTGATAATTCTAAGGGTGTTGTAAAAGGGCCTAAAGTGATGCCCGCGGTCAAAAAACAGGATGTTGATACTGAAATCCTATTTAAAGATCAAAACCCGCAAACTCAGAACATATTGGAACGTGTCCAACCAACCCCTATTCAGACAGAAAAACAAACTCAGGAAGATCATGAGCGGCAGGTAGAGGAAGAGAATGGCGATAAGCCCTCTTTTGATAACCCTGAAATGCATAAAATGACCCTGACTTACAAAAATGGTCAGTCAAAGCTGAGTGAAGCCTATAAAGCCAATCTCGGGGACTCCGTCGTACCAGCTCTTAAAAATAACAAAAATTTACATATTTATATTGAATCTTATGCGAGCCCTCAGGCAGGTCAGTTAAATGGAGATCGCCGCCTAGCCCTTTCACGGGCGATGAATCTCAGATCCTTTCTTGTAGAGCGAGGTGTTGAGTCTGAGCGAATCAATGTCAGATCATTGGGTGCAATGACGGATATAAAGCCGCTAGATCGGCTTGAAATTACCGTTGAACCTTAAAATCTAACTGCTTTGTGGATAAAGGCCGACTTCCGCCGCCAGAAGATTGACGCAACACCTGAATAACCGCATTTTAGTGTGGATTTTCCCTTTGAACTGGTTTAAGTATTTTAAATAATACTTGCATCATTATGAAAAAACGAAAGGTTGGCTTATGTCCACTGGAAACAAAGTTGTCGTATCACTGGTTTTTCTACTGCTTTTAATTGGCGGTTGGGTTTACCTGAATAAAGTTTCTGACAAGAAAGATGCAGGAAACCAAACGGCCGAAGAAGTTCTAGACGCTTCAGATACAGCAACACCAGCAACGGATGATGCCACACAAGCAACAAAAACTTCTGTGGGAGATAAAGGTACGGTAAAAGTGCTCCCCGTAAACCCTTTATTAGGTGTTCGCGGTGTTGGTGATCCGAACGCCCCTATCGTTATTCATGAATATTTTTCTTTGACCTGTAATCACTGTGCCGATTTTTACAAGGGCACTTATCAGGAATTAAAAGCAAAATATATTGATGCGGGGAAAATTTATTTTGTTTATGAAGAATTTCCTCTAAACGGCCCTGCGCTTTATGGCAGCATGATTGCGCGCTGCTTGCCACAGGAACGTTACCTCGGATTTATCGACATCTTGCTTCGCAATCAAGAAGCCTGGGCCTTCGGCGGCGACTTTAAAGGCGGTTTGATGCAAAATGCTAAATTGGCGGGAATGAGTGAAGATGAATTCAATAAATGCTTTGAAAATGATGATCTGCAGCAAGCGCTTGCAAGCAATATAAGCGCTGCGCAAGAAGCCTGGGAGGTTTCTTCAACACCTACCTTCGTTCTTAATAATGGAGAGCGCATTATTCGTGGCGGCAGACCGCTTGCGGATTTTGAAACAGTTATCGCAGAGCTTACTGGCGGTGAAACACAAAATACGGCTGAGCAACAGCCCTCCCGTGAGGAAGTACAAAAATTGATAGAAGAAGGTAATTACGAAAACGAAATACACGATGATGTAGAGCCTGAAATCCCTAATCCTGCTGCTGAAGATGCCAGTGAAGCACCTGCGGTAACTGAATAACGCGTATGACTAAGTATTATTGATAAAGAACACACATGATCCAATTTAAAAAACTCAGACTAAACGGATTTAAATCCTTTGTTGATCGGACGGAACTCGAAATCTCGACAGGGCTAACAGGTATTGTGGGACCCAACGGATGCGGTAAATCCAATTTGGTTGAGGCTTTACGATGGGTGATGGGAGAAACGTCCGCCAAAAGTATGCGCGGTTCTGGCGGTATGGAAGATGTTATCTTCAATGGCACGGATGCCCGCCCTGCCCGTAATTTTGCAGAAGTTTCACTTCTTTTGGATAACACGACCCGCATGGCACCTGCCGCCTACAATGGCGAAGAATACATTGAAGTGGTTCGTAAAATTGAAAAAGACAAAGGCTCTCTTTACAAAGTAAATGGCAAAACGACGCGGGCACGTGATGTGCAAATGCTGTTTGCGGACACGGCGACAGGCGCACACTCTCCCGCTTTAGTCTCGCAAGGACGTGTGGCGGAAATGATTAATGCAAAACCGCAAGACCGCCGGAAAGTGTTGGAAGAATCTGCGGGTGTTTCTGGTCTTTACGTGCGCCGTCATGAAGCCGAGCTTCGCCTACGCGCCGCCGATAACAACCTTCAACGGGTTGAAGATTTAGTAGGAAGTATGGAAGGTCGTCTGGGTGCGTTAAAGAAACAAGCCCGTCAAGCCATCCGTTATAAAGAACTTTCTGCCCAAATTCGTGAGCTTGAAACATCAATAGCCTATTTAGAATGGCGCAGCCTTGTAAACAAAATTGACCAAGCCAAATCAAAGTTTGGTAATGCAGAAAGCATTGTTGCAGAGCGCATGACAACGGTCACACAACTTTCAAAAACCCAAAATGCACAGGCCGAAGAACTTCCTGCCCTGCGTCAAAAAGAAGCTGAAAGCGCTGCCGCGCTTCAGGCTCAAAAATTGACCCTTCAACGTATTGAAGATCAAGAACAGGCGATTGAAACACAATTAAATGAAACCAAGGAGCAGTTGGAACGTCTTTACCAAGACCGTGGTCATGAGCAGGCGAGCCTAGAAGAAAATACACAAACATTAAATCGTTTGAAGGAAGAAGAAGAAAAACTTCAAAACAGTGAGGGGAACGATCAAACTGTTTTGACAGAAAAGATGGCCATCAAAGACCGTCTCGAGACTCAGGTGAGCGAACTGGAAACAGAATATGAAGGTTTCATGAGCAAGCTCGCCGAAAGCCGCGCCAGTCGTCAAACGATTGAACGCCAGATTAACGCAGACACAAGCCGTCTATCGGTCGCCCGCGAACGTAAAGAAAAATTATCTGCAGATTTGCAGTCTGCGCAGACTAAATTCCAAAGTGATAATGCGCACGACGCGTTGAAATCCGCTATCATTGCTCTTGAAAGCGATGTTGGTGCCTATAGAGCAAAATTTGAAACGGCGGAAACTGAATTGGCAACAGCCAATAAGGACGTTGAAACGGCACGCGAAAAACAACAAAAACTAGATCGCATAGAATCTGAAATATTAACTGAAATCAAGACGTTAGAAACTGTTCTTGATACAAAGGATGAGCTTCAATACAAACCTGTTTTGAGTGATGTTGAGCCTGAGCAAGGATTTGAGACGGCTCTGTCACGGGCTTTAGGTGATACATTGATGGCTTCCACCGATAATGATGCGCCCATGGTTTGGATGGATCGTGATTTTAACCCATCTGACTTCCCTGCGCTCCCTGCTCAGGCCAAAATCCTTGAGCCTCATGTTAAAGCGCCAAAACACTTAAAAGCGGCTCTCAGCTTAATTGGTGTTGTTAAAAATAACGAAGACGGAAAAATTTGCGCGGCACAATTAAAACCCGGTCAGTCTATTGTATCCTTGGAGGGAGCTTATTGGCGTTGGGATGGTCTGCATATTAAGGCGACAGCTTCTGACCGCCACGCTCTACAATTACAACAAACCAATCGTCTAAAAGAACTCAAGGCGCGAATTAAAGACGATAGCACCGCTGCTGAAAAGGCGCGTGAAGCTCTGGCGATTGCACAAAACAATAAGGCGGAAAAACAATCTGCACTTGAACAATTGCAATCTGATACCCGCGGTAAAGAACAATCTTTAAGCGCAAAGCAATCAGAATTGAGCCGCCTAACAGAATCTCGCTCAGGGCTGTTCGCAGAAATTGCAAAACTTGAAGAGGCTTTGGCCAATACCGACCAAGATATTTCCAATTTGGAAAGCTCTCTTGCCGAAAGCCAAAAATCTTTGGAAACTTACGACGAAGACGCCATCACTAAACAGAATGCAGAAGTTGAAAAAATTCGCGAAAAACTTGTGACGGTGCGCGATAATCTACGGCAGGCTGTCCGCGAACTCGATATGGTTCAACAGGAACAAAGCCGCCGTAAGGCACGTCTGCATGGTATTGCGGATGAAAGCGTGAATTTGAAAAACCGGATTATCCGCTCACAAGAACGTCTGAAAGAATTAGAAGAACGAGAAATTCAGCTTAATGAAAAGCGCGATACTCTTAAAAAAGCGCCTAAAACCATGGGGTCTGAACGGGAAGAACTGATTGCCCGCATTGCAACACTTGAAGCTAATCGAAATGCGGACGCCGATCGTCTAGCCGTTGTCGAGGCAGAGCTTGCCGAAACCAACCGCGCCCTGAAAGAAGCTGAAAGCATCTTGACCGAAGCGCGGGAAGCACGGGCTCATGCTCAGGCAACTGCCTCTGCAGGTCAAGAACAACTGGATGAAATTGTTATTAGCATTCAAGAAAAATTTGAAATGACACCAGAAGCATTGATTGGTGAAACCAAACTTCACATTGAAGAAGGTGAAGATCTTCCTTCCCTTGAGCCACTAAAAGAACAAAAAGAAAAATTTATTAGAAGCCGCGATCAAATTGGCCCTGTGAACTTACGCGCTGAACAAGAAGCAACAGAGCTTGAAGGGCAAGTTGGCGGTATGTTGGAAGAACGCAATGATTTGATACAAGCTATTACAGAATTGCGTGAAGGTATCGAAACCTTAAATTCAGAAGCACGTGAGCGTTTGATGGCGGCCTTTGATCACGTCAATGGCCACTTCCAACGCCTGTTCCAACAACTTTATAACGGCGGCAAAGCGCATTTGGCTTTAATCGAATCTGACGATCCTCTTGAGTCAGGACTGGAGATTTTTGCACAGCCTCCAGGCAAAACCTTGCAATCTCTTTCTCTTCTTTCAGGGGGAGAGCAAACATTGGCCTCCATTGCGCTTATTTTTGCGATGTTCTTGACCAATCCCTCACCTATTTGCGTTTTGGACGAGATTGACGCACCGTTAGATGATGCCAACGTCGACCGGGTTTGTGATCTTTTGGAAGAAATTGCAGAGCGCGGCGAAACCCGCTTCCTTGTGATTACGCACCACCGCCTTACCATGGCGCGGATGGATCGCCTTTATGGCGTAACCATGGCGGAACGCGGCGTATCTCAACTTGTCTCTGTTGATCTGAATCAGCAGCTCGATTTCCTTGAAGCTGCTGAGTAATGTCCCCCATCACCCCAGATGATGATCCGAAGCTGAAAAAGCTTGATGCTGAGCTTAAAGCGGCGCGGAAAGAGTTTGAAGAGGATTATAATCCCAAAGCGGGCCCAAACGATGAAAATGTAGGGGTTGGCGCCCGCGCAGGGGTTGAATTAGTTGGTGCGGTCATTGGCGGCGCTTTGATCGGATATGGCATAGATTACTACTTTAAAACCTCCCCTGCCTTCTTTCTTATATTCATAGTTTTGGGGGTTATTACGGGTTTTTACAATATTTATAAAATAACTATGAATGTTGGCACTTCTGTAGGTTTTAAGGGGTTGAAAAGTCCTTCAAAAGAGGTTAAACAATCCCCGAATTATAACGAAGACGACGATTAATATTATATAAAGGGTAAATCGTGGCCAATCCTATTCATCAGTTTGAAATATACTCCTTAACGGATAAACATTTTGTGTTGGGAGGACTGGACCTATCCTATACAAATTCTTCTCTTTGGATGACTATTGCTGTCGTTTTTTCAACGATGTTTCTAACAATGGCCATGCGCCGTAAAGCATTGGTTCCAGGTAGAATGCAAGTTTTTGCAGAAAGCATATATGGCTTTGTCGCAAATATGATCCGTGAAAATATTGGGTCTAAAGGTCGTCAGTATTTTCCCCTAATCTTTACTCTCTTCATCGTGGTGTTATTAGGAAATATGTTGGGCATGCTTCCCTACTCCTTTACCTATACCAGTCACATTATTGTGACCGCGGCACTTGCCTTTTTGATTTTCTTTATCGTGGTATTGATTGGTTTGTTCAAACACGGTTTTCATTTCTTTAGTTTGTTTTTGCCGCCAGGCGTGCCGTGGTGGTTGATGCCTCTGATTGTGCCTATCGAAATCATGTCTTTCATGATTCGACCCGTCACCCTGTCTGTGCGTTTGTTCGCAAATATGATCGCAGGTCACATCATGCTGAAAGTTTTTGCAGGTTTTAGTGTTGGTATGATGGCTGCGGGCGGCTTAATTACACTTGGCGGTCTTGGACCAATGCTCTTTAATTCTGTCTTGATCGGGTTTGAATTTCTAATCGCGTTCTTGCAGGCTTATGTGTTCACTATTCTAAGCTGTATCTATTTGAAAGACACGGTGGAGTTAGGACATTAAAACCTGTCTGCACACCTTGTGTGTCAGATAAACATTTGTTAGTTAAATTTAGTTTAAAAAAGAAAAGGAAAAAACTATGGAATTAGAAGCTGTAAAACTTTTGGCTGGTGCAATTGCCCTTCTGCCTTTGATCGGTGTTGGTATCGGTTTGGGTCTTATTTTTGCGTCATATAATGAAGCTGTTGGTCGTAACCCAAATGCAGCTGAACTTTTAGACAAAAAATACTTCTTGGCGTTCGCCTTGACAGAAGCTTTGGCGATTTTTGCGCTTTTGATCTCATTGTATCTTGTCTTCGTAGGTTAATAAAATAAATGCTTAAGCTTTCTGCCATTATCGTTGGAACATACTTGATGACGATGTCCTCTGTCTTTGCGACAGAAGAGACATCACATGATGTTTCTGTTCCCGCTGAATTATTGGCAGAAGGCACTAACCTTGAAGAAGTCGCACATCATGCTGCTGAAGGGGCGGAGCACGCCTCTAAAGGAGGGTTGCCTCAATTTGATCCTGAATGGTTTGCCTCTCAGGTCTTTTGGCTCGCAATCTCTTTTGCTGTTCTTTATATAATTTTTTCAAAAAAGACATTACCTGAAATCTCAGGGGTTATTGAAAACCGTAAAAATCATATTCAGTCTAATTTGGACTCTGCAGAAAAATTAACAGCAGAAGCCGATGCCGTTCATGATGCCTATAATGAAAATCTGGCAAAGGCACAAACAACCGCTTCTGAAGCAATACACAGCGCGGAATCTGAAATGAAAGCAAAAGCTGCAAGCGCCCTAGATAATTTTAGAGAACGTTCAGAGCAAGAACTGCAGGCCGCGGAAAAACGCATACGCTCTTCTCAAAGAGCGGCCATGGGTGAAATGAATGCAATTGCGGCTGAGGCAGCCAGTGTTGCCGTCGAAAAAATCATTGGTACAACCGATGCCAATAAAGTCAAAGCCATTGTTGAAAATATGAATGGGAAAGCGAAGGCCGCGTAATGATTGAACTTCTTTCACATGACACCGCTCTTTGGGTTGCTATATCTTTTGCTATTTTCGTTGCTTTTGCCTTTAAAGTGGGCCGAAAGTCAGTGATTAATGGCCTGGATGCCAAAATTGAAGAAATCAAAACCGAAATTGAAACCGCAGAACGTCTACGTGTCGAGGCTCAGGAACTTTTGGCCCAATACCAACGTAAACAAAGAGATGCTGAGCAGGAAGCCTCTGAAATCCTGAAAAAAGCCAAAGAACAGGCCAAGCAACTGACGCAGACGGCAGAAACTGACCTGGCTGAGCTGATGGCGCGCCGTGAAACACAGCTCACTGAACGTCTGCGCCGTCTGGAAGAAAACGCGATTGCAGAGATTCAAAATCATGCTGCTGATTTGGCTGTGGCCGCAACAACGGAGATGATTATTCAGACATTGGATGAGAAAACCAATGCAAAGCTTAACGAAGAAACAATAAAATCGCTTTCTAAACATTTGAATTAACAAATCAGGTTTCTACCCTTACACTGACCTATAACGTATATGGTAGAAAATGATACAAAAGCCTAACATCACAACACATCAAGAAACACCAGAAGGTATTATGGCCTCCATGGGGGCTGCGTCCAAATCGGCCGCTGCAGTTTTGGCACAAACCACGACAGGACAAATCAATGCCGTTTTAAAGGATTTGGCACAGTTTTTAAAAGATCAATCGGTAAACATACTTTCGGCCAATGCCTTAGATGTTAAAGCGGCGCAAGACAAAAACTTGGCGAGCGCCTTGATCGACCGTTTATCTCTGACAGAAGAACGAATAAACGCCCTCGCCCAAAGCGTTGTAGATATCATACAGCTTGATGATCCCGTAGGGCGTGTCCTTGAAACAACAAACCAGCCCAATGGACTTATCATTGATAAAGTTTCTGTTCCCATTGGCGTTCTAGGCATGATCTATGAATCGCGCCCGAATGTTACTATTGATGCCGCTGCACTTTGTTTAAAATCGCGCAATGCCGTTATTCTGCGCGGTGGATCAGAAAGTTTTAATTCTTCGCGGGCGCTGCACGCTATCGTTCAACAGGCTTTAAAACAGCATTCGCTACCAGAAGAGTCTGTTAGTATGTTGCCGTCAACAGATCGCGCCCTTGTGGGTACAATGCTACAGGCAAATGATTATATTGATGTTATTATTCCCCGCGGCGGAAAAGGTCTCACTAGTCGTGTAATGAATGAAGCCAAAATGCCCGTCTTTGCCCATCTGGATGGAAACTGTCACCTATATGTTCATGAAAGTGTAAATGCTGATTTAGCCCTACGGGTTATTCAAAACGCTAAACTACGCCGTACAGGAATTTGCGGCGCAGCGGAATCTCTTTTATTTGATTTAGCATTGGATACGGAACTGGCAACTTCTATCATTAAAATGCTTCTTGATCAGGGATGTGACGTTGTCGGAGATGAAAGAGTCCAGGTGTTGAATTCTAAAGTTGCACCCGCCACCGAAGAAGACTGGTCAACAGAATATCTGGATAAAAAAATTAGTATTAAATATGTGGAGGGAGTTGAAGAAGCAATTACCCATATTAATACTTATGGATCACACCACACCGATGCTATTTTGGCGGAAGATGATCACGCTGTGCAGGAATTTCAAAAACGGGTTGATAGCGCCATTGTCATGCATAATGCATCTACCCAGTTTGCCGATGGTGGTGAATTTGGAATGGGCGCTGAAATAGGTATTGGGACAGGAAAGCTTCATGCCCGAGGACCCGTGGGATTAAAACAGCTCACCACTTTTAAATATCTCGTGAAGGGGACAGGTCAAACCAGACCTTAAAAAACATGGCACGCCTTCCCACACATAATTTCACACTTCCTACGCTACAAGACGGTTTTCGTTGGCGGGGTTTGCGAGTGGGATTGCTCGGCGGATCTTTCAACCCCCCTCATGCAGGTCACCTTCATATTGCGAGAATAGCCAAAGCGAAATTCGGTTTGGACTTTGTGTGGTGGATTGTAACACCGCAAAACCCCCTAAAAGATACGAAAGGCATGGCGCCTTATAACGAACGTTACCAAAATGTCGAAAACATGCTGCATCATATGCCGCGCCAAATGCCAACACATTTAGAATCTGAATTAGGAACAACCTATACATTTGAAACAATTTCAAAATTACGGGAACACTTTCCTTTCACAGATTTTCTATGGATATGCGGGATGGATAACGCCCTGATCTTTCATAAATGGGATAAATGGCAACGTATATTGGAAACTTGCCCCATTACCTTCATTGCTCGCCCCCCTGCCCACCAACTTGTAAAGGGGTGCCCTATCCGTATGTTGGACAATATTTCACATCATCATCAAGCCTATGGACGTAGAACAGATTTAAAATCGCCAGGAATTTACTGGTTGGAAGGAAATAAAATGCTTGATATTTCCTCTACGCAGATAAGAAATTCAGAACAAAAACAATAGGTTAACGCACATAACCGCAATATTTATTGTCTGTTAATCGAATCCACGGTAAAATGGTAATATGAAAAGCATTTCTTATGTTTTGAAAATCTGGCGCGAAAGTGAGGGCTATTGAAGATTAATCAAGCTCTACAGTACGTGGACAAAGAAATCTCAACGAACACTTTCCAGGTTTTTGGTGATAACGAAGCTGACCTCTATTTTTTAGTGGCCAGCTTTTTTGTTTTAAGTCATGCTTTCTTTATGTTTAGTTGGTAAACGTTAACAAAGAAGGAGAAGACACATACTAACCACAACAAAATCAGGACAGATTGACCTGTCTACTCTTAAGGATCTTGTCGTAAAATCGTTGGACGATGATAAGGCCTTAGACATCGAAGTGATAAAACTGGATGATGAATCCTCTTCGGCCCTCGCTGATTATATTATTGTCGCTTCAGGAACTTCATCGACACAAACCAAACGCATGGCAGAAAAATTACAGGACCGCATGGCCGCGCGCGGAATTAAAAACATCCGCATAGAGGGCGCGTCACAGGGAGACTGGGTTGTTCTGGATATGGGGGACATTGTTGTCCACCTGTTCAAGCCAGAAGTGCGGGATTTCTATAACATTGAGAAAATGTGGACGATGTCAACACCCTCTCATCATGGTGGGCTTCATATAGCGTAAATAAGGTCTAAATCCCTTTATTCTAACGCTGATTTCTGGCACAAATGCAGGCATGAGCTTTCATGTTGAAATCATTGCAGTCGGCCGTTTAAAAAAAACTTCCCCTTTCTACACACTTTTTGATGACTATGCGACGCGTCTGCAAGGTAGCTTTAACCTCATTGAGGTCGAAGGTCATACGCAAGCAGATGAAATCAAAAAAATTAAGGAAAAAATATCCCCGCCCTGCCCGCTCATTATTTTAGACGAGCGCGGAAAATCTTTCAGCAGTATAGATTTTGCGAAAAAGCTCGAAAATTTTCAGGTAACGCGCCCTGGTAAGATTCAATTTGTGATTGGCGGCGCCGATGGTCTTGATAACAAAATCAGACAAAAAGCAGATATGGTACTGTGTTTTGGGGCTTTGACTTGGCCTCATATGATGGCACGGGTTATGCTCGTGGAACAAATTTATCGCGCCCAACAAATACTAGCCAATCACCCCTATCATCGTGAATAATAGGGCATGAGATTCTGTCTTGTTTTCATGTTCTTCACCATACTGTTTGCACCTTTGGCGCAAGCAGAGATTCCACTGCCTTCAGCACATCCTGTTAAAGAAATAGAAGATGAGCTCAAAACCAAACAACAGCGTGAACAGGAACTAAAAAAAGAGATGCAGGCCATCAAATCTGGTCTGGATGAAAAAAAGCAAGATATGTTGAGTGTTGCAAAAAAAATTAAAAAAAATGAACAAAAACTGATAAATCTTGAACAGCGTATAGACGCCAAAGAACAGGAACAACTTGCCATTGAAGTTCGCCTTAATCAGGATCGCGGATCAATTTCTGATCTTGTCCTTGCTTTAGAGCGTATGCGCCGTATCCCGCCAGAGGCTCTGCTTGCCCGTCCAGGCGCCCCCCTAGAAACCGCACAAAGCGCAATGCTTCTTCAAAGCGTCCTGCCAAGCATTCATCACCGTGCAGAAGGCCTCAAAAAAGATGTTGAAGCGCTTGAAAAAATTATTACTGACTTAAAAGCAGATCGTGAATCCGTTATAGAAACATCAAAAAATCTGGAAACTGACAGAAAAAAACTCTCCGCAATTTTGTCAGAACGGGAACAGCTTTATTCAAAAACAGCTCATGATGTTGAAGAACAACAGGCTGAACTCAAAAAAATATCTTCCCAAGCTAAAAATTTACGTGACCTTGTAGCCCGTATTGAGAAAAGGCAGAAGGAGGAAGACGAACGCCACAAACAAGTGAGCTTAAATTCTTCCTCTTCCAAAACAATTGCGAGAGCCACCCCTACGCGCATTCCGCGTGCGGGAGAAGCCCAACTTCCTGTTTCTGGCCTTATTCGCGTGGGTTACGGAAAACAAGATGACATTGGTGCCATTTCTCAAGGGTTAAAGATAGAAGGGCGTGAAAACGCGCTTGTAGTCGCTCCAATGGGCGGCGTGGTGGATTACACAGGTAACTTTAAGGGATATGGGCAAATTATTATCCTAAAACATCAAAAAGGATACCACAGCCTTGTTGCAGGATTGGGGAAAATTGATACAGTGGTAGGGCGTGCTGTTTCGGCAGGCGAACCTATTGGGCGAATGGGCGTTATCGAAAATGGTAAGGCCCCGTTGCTGTATTATGAGTTACGTTATCAAGGGAACCCAGTAAACCCATCTAAAAAAATATCTGGCCTAAAATAAATTTTTAACAATGGTGATAAGGATTTTTCTTCACATGCGCATTTTACTGTCTCTTTTACTTCTCTCCAGTTTTGTTCTTTCGCCTGCGGCTTTTGCGCAAGAAGGTAGAACAGCAGGCACAGTTTCAAAGAAAGAAGAACCCTCTCTTGATGATACCTATCGCCAACTTAGCCTGTTCGGCGATGTTTTTGAACGTGTCCGCGCCCAATATGTAGAGCCAGTAACAGATGAAAAATTGGTTGAGTATGCCATTCAAGGAATGTTGGGCAGTCTGGACCCCCATTCATCTTACCTTACTGCTGATGATTTTCAGGATATGCAAGTGCAAACCAAAGGCGAATTTGGCGGTTTGGGTATTGAAGTCACCATGGAAAATGGTTTTGTCAAAGTCGTATCCCCTATTGATGACACGCCAGCCTTTAAAGCAGGAATCTTAGCGGGAGATTTTATTACCCATTTAGATAATGAACCTGTCATGGGATTAACTCTTTCTGAAGCGGTCGACAAAATGCGCGGTAAAGTCGGTGAGCCCATTACAATTACAGTTGTCCGTGAAGGCGCGGAAGAACCTATGGATATAGAGATCATCCGTAACATCATAAAAATTCAATCCGTACGCAGCCGTATTGAACAAGGTGATATTGGCTATATTCGCATTACAACTTTTAACCAAAACACAACCCCTGGTCTTGAGAAAGCAATCAAAGAAATTAAGGCTGAGGCAGGCGATAAGTTAAAAGGCTATGTTTTGGATTTGCGAAACAATCCTGGTGGTTTGCTCGATCAGGCAATTTCTGTTTCCGATACCTTTTTGGATAAAGGGGAAATTGTTTCAACGCGCGGCCGTAATGAAAGCGATACAAAACGCGATAATGCAACCCCTGGTGATTTGACCGACGGCAAGCCTATGATTGTCTTGATCAACGGCGGCTCTGCGTCGGCTGCGGAAATTGTTGCGGGAGCTTTGCAAGATCATCGCCGCGGAATTTTATTGGGAACGCAGTCTTTTGGTAAAGGATCTGTACAGACAATTATTCCACTACCTGGTCATGGCGCGATGCGTTTAACAACTGCGCGTTATTATACCCCATCAGGCCGCTCTATCCAGGCTGAAGGGATCGAGCCAGACATTGTTGTGGAACCTGCAAAAGTAGAACAGCTCGCAAGCTTTAAAAGAGTTCGCGAAGGTGACCTAAGAGGAGCGCTTAATAATGACAGCAAAGTGACTGCAAAATTGAAAGCTCTGACAGAAAAGGCAAAAGAGAATGAATCAGCCACAGAAGAAGAAAAACAACCTGCCAATGATAATCAAAAAACGCCAACAACCAAAGGCGATGATGAAGCAACAGATTATCAACTTGACCGGGCTATAGATCTTCTACGCGGTGTTATTATGTACGGAGATCGCATCCAACAAGTTAAAAAATGACAAATTTTCAACAGCAGCTTGATGATGAAATGCAGAAACGGGGGTTAAAGCAACTGCCCGAAGCATCTGAACAAAATGCTGCCGTTGAAAACAAATCTCTTTTCTCTTGGGGAGCTTTTGCGAAAGGTTTGTTTTTAGATTTTCTGGTCGTTGCCGCCTTGGCGGGGTGGGCTTATTACAAAGCTGATGAAACTCTTCATAATATTCAGGCACGTCTGCCTTCAAAAACGGCAATTATCAATTATGAAGATATGCCCGTCAATATTAAAACAAGCGACGTTCAACCTGTACTCAACATGGGACACCCTTCCCCCGTTACAACTGAAAAACCCATTTTGAATAGTGAGGCAGAGCAGGCCTTCATCAAGGAAGCTGAAGAAAGTGCAGAAGCGCAAGATATAGAAGAAACCTCAACACAGAAAGAAATAGAACCTCCTTCAGCAGTATCAGAAAACCCCGAACCTGTTGTTACACCCGTCGATAACATCGCAAAAAACACCAAGGGAATGGTGCCTGCTCCCGTACCAGGTTTGTACGAAAACACACCTGCAGGAACAATACCACAAATAAGACAAGAGGACGGTTTAACCGCGTTCAAGGCCTATAAACATCCTTTTATCAAGCAAGGGGATAAGCCTGTCTTATCCATTGTTATTACAGATTTAGGACTTTCTCAAAAAACTACGGAAACCGTCATTGAAAAATTTCCTGATGTAGTCACGTTGGCTTTTTCACCTTACGCACCAGATTTAAAAAATCTCGTAAAAAAAACTAGAGATAACGGGCACGAGGCGTGGTTAATGCTCCCCCTCGAAACACAAAATTTTCCGCTAAACGATCCTGGCCCTCTAACCCTTTTATCCAATGCGAGCACAGCAAAAAATCAGGACCGCCTCAATCAACTGATGGCCTCTGCCGACGGATATGTTGGCTTTATTTCTCCTGCTGATCACGCTTTCAGCGCAGAAGATGCAAATATTAACCCTGCCATTAAAGAAATTTTTGCGCGGGGCCTAGCCGTGTTTGATGGTAAAACATCCTCTCAAAGCTTCGTAAAGCAAATTGCTGAAAAGGAAGGTTATCCTTATGCAAAAAACGACTTTTGGCTAGATGATGATTTAAGCCCGCTCGCACTTAATCAATCTTTACGTAAAGCTATAGAACATGCTCAAGCAACAGGATCAGCCACCTTAATGCTACACCCCTATCCTGCAAGCATTAAAGCATTAGAAAAATTTTTAGATTCTGAAACGCTAAGTCAGTTTCAACTTGCTCCCGCTTCTGCAACGGTAACTTATGGCTACTGAGAAATTATATCGTCCTTGTGTTGGGATTGCTCTGTTTAACCATCAGGGAAAAGTATTCGTGGGCGAACGGATAGATACACCAGGAGCATGGCAAATGCCGCAAGGTGGAATAGATGATGGGGAAGATTTTGAAATTGCCGCACTTCGGGAATTAAAAGAAGAAATTGGAACTGATAAAGCCAGTATTTTAAGAATTCACGATCAGAAAATTAAATATGATTTACCTGATGATTTACGACAACAATTATGGTCTGGAAAATATGCAGGTCAAGAACAAATATGGGTGGCCATGCGTTTTGAAGGACAGGATTCAGATATTTGTCTGGATGCCGATGATCATCCAGAATTTTCAAATTGGCAATGGGTTAATCTAGAAAAAACAGTAGACCTTATCGTCCCGTTTAAGCGTCACACTTATAAAATTTTAATGACAGCTTTTAAGGATATTACGGGTTAAGAGGACTCCACGCAGGATCAGATCCTCCCGTGGGTGTGGGTAAAATCCGCTCATTATATCCCGTTAAATCAATGGTATAAATCTTGGCTTCCCGCCCTGCCCCATTATTCGTACGGGACTCCTTAAAATATGTTAAAACCCGTCCGTTGGGCGACCAACTAGGGCCTTCAACGTGATAGGCTTTTGTAATTAAGCGCTCCCCAGAGCCATCGGGGCGAATGACGCCAATATAAAATTGCCCACCAAGCATTTTGGTAAAGGCTATCAAATCACCACGCGGTGACCAAACAGGGTTTGCGTAACGCCCCTGCCCGAAGCTAATCCGTCTTGCTTCACCCCCATTCGCACCCATCACATAAAGCTGCTGTGTTCCACCGCGGTCAGATTCAAAAACAATCTGATTGCCGCTTGGGGCATAAGAAGGCGCGGTATCAATTCCGCTATTGGTTGTTAATTGGCGCGATTGGCGGGTGCGTAAATCCATTTCAAAAATATCGCTATTTCCATTTTTAGATAAACTCATAATCACTTTATTTCCATCAGGTGAAAAGCGCGGCGCAAATGTCATACCAGGGAAATCCCCCAACAACTCCTGACGTCCTGTGTCAATGTTATATAGATAAACTCTTGGTTTTCCGCCCTTATAAGACATGTATGTAATTTCTTGCGCGGTGGGTGAAAAGCGCGGGGTTAAAACAAGTTCCCCCGCAGGTGTAAGATAGCGATGATTTTTTCCATCCTGATCCATAATCGCCAGACGTTTCACGCGGTTTTGGGCTGGACCACTTTCAGAAATATAAACAATACGGGTATCAAAATATCCCTCTTCACCTGTAATGCGTTTATAAATTTCATCTGAAATAATATGCGCAATACGCCGCCAATTTTCAGGGGTGGTCATATACGCCATACCTGTTAATTGTTGTTGAGAGAAAACATCCCACAAGCGAAATTCAACGCGCGTCCGCCCGTCTGATGTTTGGGTTACCGTACCAGAAACCAAAGCCTGTGCATTAATCGCCCGCCATTCTCCAAAGCGGGGTTGATCTTTCTCAATTGATTCTGGTGATTGAATAAAGCTGTTGGGGTTAAGGGGGTCAAAAAGCCCTGAGCTTTGAAGATTACGCGCAATGATCGCAGGAATATCCCGCGCCAAATCAACAAATTCAGGTTTTTGTGGAGAAAACTTGCTGACCGCAATCGGCACCATCTGCGCGCTTCCTGATGTCACGGCAGGGGCTTGAATCTGTGCAGAAGCTGACTGGCTCCATATAAGCACACTCATGAGTAAAATTAAGAAAGATGGTATAAAATATTTCATGGTTTAAACTCTCCTGCTTATCTTAAGTAACACGGCTCGGGTCAAAAGGAACGACAATATATTGATCTTTCCAGACATTATATTTTTCTTCTGGAATATCTAAAGGACTGCAAATAGGGTCAAGAACAGCACGCTTTGCGCTTTCTGCCAACGCCCGAAAAGCAGGATCGCTTCCCATGCGGAATTGATCCTCTATTTCTGCTTTTTTAACGGTACGGTCTGCATTCACCCAAATACGGATTTTAACCACCATATTGTTAACGTCTTTTGCCCCAATCGGAATTTGCCAACATTGCATCAACTGATTAGATAAGGCATTAAGCTCATTGGCCGTTACATATTCGGCGATGGGGGCATCAGGTGAATTTTCTGCTGTTCCCTCATCTGTATTATCACTATCTGATTCTTCGGCACTATCTTGTAAATTTTTCATCAAAGACGCCAAAGGATCCTCCTGCTGAACAGCCTCTTCTTTCGGTTCTTCTTTCTTTTCGGGCGGCTTTGGCTTTTCTAATTTTTCAGACGGCGGTGGCGGCGTATCAGGTTTTGGTTTTTCAGTTTCAACCTTTTTTTCTGGCGGTTTTTCAATAGGTTTAATTTTAGGCGGTTCCTTCGCCTCTACCTTCGGGGGAGCCTCTGATTTTGGAGGTTCCTTTTTTTCTTCAACAGGTTTGGGCGGCGCCTGTACGGGTTTTTTATTTGTTGTTGTAATTTCACTAACATCAACGACATCAATGGCAATAGGTTGCGGCGGAATATCATTTCTTGAAATGTACGGCATACCAACCATGCCTAAAACAATAACGCTGACATGCAAAAAAATGGATAAACCCAGAGCTATTTTTAGCCCTCGGCTCAACTTACTATCGCTATTTGTAAATATAAATGACATCAGGGGTACGCTATAACGGATTTATGGCGCTTTTGTGGAGGCATTGGACACGAGGGCCACTTTACGAAACCCCGCCCCGTTAATCGCTCCTAAAATATTCATAACACGTCCATAATCCAGAGTCTTATCCGCTCTGATATAGATTCTGCGGTCGGGATCATTATTTGTTAAAGACCCTAACAAAGCAACCAAGCGGTCCTGCTTGACTTCGGTATCCCCAACAAAGATTTTACCGCCTTTATCCAAGCTCACTTCAAGGGGTTTATTATCTTCGGTATTAAGCGCCTTTGCCGCACTATCTGGCAGATCAACAGGGACACCCGCCGTTAAAAGCGGCGCCGCAACCATAAAGACAATTAACAAAACGAGCATCACATCCACCATTGGTGTGACGTTAATATCTGCCATCGGACGATAAGATTGGCGGCTGCTAGCGGGGCCTGAGTTTAATTTGGCTCCCATAATTTAGGCAATCCGTCTTTTATATTTATTATCCTGACTTTCCAGATGACGGGATAAAATTGCAATGAATTCAGTGACAAAGGCATCCAAACGCGCCGCATAACGGCCCAAACGGTTGCTGTAACCATTATAGGCCACCACAGCAGGAATAGCGGCGACAAGTCCAAGCGCCGTCGCAAATAAAGCCTCCGCAATCCCAGGCGCCACCACCGCCAAAGAAGTATTATTGGTTTGGGCAATAGCATTAAAGCTGTTCATAATTCCCCAAACCGTTCCAAAGAGTCCAATAAAGGGAGCTGTAGAGCCTACTGTTGCCAAAAACGTCATACCGCGCTCTAGACTTTCCATCTCACGCCCAATGGTCACGGTCATGGCGCGCTCAACGCGTTGACGCAGACTCGCCTGCAATTCTTCTTTATCAGGAATGCCTGTATGAACAGTATTTTGCCATTCTTCCATACCTGCAGAAAATGTCCTTAAAAGAGGATCATGCGGGCTTTTCTTAATCCGTTGGTAGAGCTTATCAAGAGGTTCCCCTGACCAAAAGGCATCTTCAAATTTCTTGGCGCGGC
>Ga0116152_10000190_pt1 | contig 49671 bp, 44 predicted proteins | sample AD_UKC119_MetaG_FD_89894 | JGI IMG/M metagenome (GOLD analysis project Ga0116152, IMG submission 89894) | Active sludge microbial communities of municipal wastewater-treating anaerobic digesters from Hong Kong - AD_UKC119_MetaG | ecosystem: Engineered > Bioreactor > Anaerobic > Digestate...
ACCAGGTCTTCACAAGGGAAAAGATTTACTCAATAAAACGATTGATAAAATCGCAGTATCAGCCATCTCAGATGTTGATGTGGTGCTCTATGTTGTCGATCGTGCCAAAGATGCATCATCTGAATACATCTTAAACTACTTTAAACAAGCACAAGTTCCTGTGTTTCTTGTGATTAACAAGATCGATACATTAAAGAATAAATCTCAGATTGATGACATCATTTTAAGTTATTTATCCAGTTATCCCTTTGAGGGAGTCATACCAATTTCTGCTAAGGAACATACATATTTAGATAAGATTGAGGAGTTGGTTGTTCCTCTTCTCGAAGAAGGACCTCAATTTTTCCCAGAAGAGATGACATCTGATCAGACAGAAGAACAATTGATGAGTGAACTGATTCGTGAAAAAATTCTTTATCACACCGAACAGGAAGTGCCACATGCGGTTGCTGTCGTAATCGAATCACTTCAAGAAAATGACGAACAAAATACGATTGACGTTTCCGCACTCATCATCGTTGAACGCGCCACACAAAAACAGATTTTAATCGGTAAAGGTGGCGAAAAGATGAAAAAAATCGGTATGGAAGCAAGAAAAGAAATTAATCAATTATTAAATACCAAGATTCATCTCACCTTATGGGTGAAGGTCAAAAAGGATTGGCGAAATCGTCCAGGCGATCTTCGATCACTAGGTTTTTCTGAGGACATCTAATGGAAGGTATCATTTACAAAGTCCAGCCTTATCAAGAACATGGTAGACTCTTATTTACGTATACACCACAGGGGAAATTCACGTTACTTGCTCAAGGTGCACAAAAAATGAATCAAGGATCTCGCATCTTAGCCCAGTTTTTAACGAAGATCTCATTTGCTGAAGGACGTAAATCATTTATCCCCCTTCAGGATGGTAAGATCATCAATGACTATCATCACATCAAAGATGACTTTTTTCAAACGAAATCAGCTGCACTGATTCTTGAGATTATTGATCACTTGGTCGTTGATAATCAAAATCATGGTCTTATTTATCAAGAGGTTATGCTAGCGTTAGATCATGATCATCTTGAAGTCATCGCATTATCATTTGCCTTAAAAATGCTAAAAGAGTTAGGCTATGGACTTGATCTTTCTCCAGATGGTAGACCGATTAAAGGTGTCTCCATTGAGCGAGGAAGCCTCATTTATCAAGATGACAACATCCCAATTGATTTAGAGATTAAAGATGCCATTGTGTTACTCAAACTTTCCGTTATGCCCTATGATGTGCTTCAACATGAATCATTTGAAGATTTATCTAAAATAAAAGATTTTATTTTAAAATATTATAGTTTTCATTTACAAACAACATTAAAAAACCTACAATAATCAATAAAGGATGTGCTCATATGGTAACACTCGATCAAATTGTACAATATGCAAAATCAACAGGTTTTATCTATCAAGGTAGTGAACTCTATGGTGGTTTAGCAAACACATGGGATTATGGTCCCTTAGGAAGTTTACTTAAGAAAAATATTAAAGATGCATGGATTAAGAAGTTTCAACGCGAAAATCCCTATAATGTGCTTTTAGATAGTTCCATTCTCATGAATTCTGAAGTATGGAAAGCATCAGGACACGTGGGAGGCTTTTCTGATCCCTTAACGGAGTGTAAGAGTTGTAACAATCGCTTTAGAGCAGATAAGCTTATTGAAGATTACGATCATGACGTTCATCCAGATGGATGGTCAACTGAAAACATGTATAACTATTTAGTTGACAACAAGGTGGCATGTCCTAATTGTGGCAAATCTGACTGGTTACCTATTCGTGCATTCAATATGATGTTTCAAACGTACCAAGGTGTCGTTTTAGAACAAGCTAGCCAAATCTACTTACGCCCAGAAACTGCTCAAGGTATTTTTATCCAATTTAAGAACATTCAACGTACCACACGTAAAAAGGTTCCCTTTGGTGTATGTCAAGTGGGTAAGTCATTTAGAAATGAAATTACACCAGGTAACTTTATTTTTAGAACACGTGAGTTTGAACAGATGGAACTTGAGTTTTTCTGCAAACCAGGTACAGAACTTGAATGGTTTAAATATTGGAAACAATTCTGTATGGATTGGTTAACATCACTTGGTTTATCCAAAGAATCACTTGAATTTGATGATCATAAACCAGAAGCTTTATCACACTATTCGAATGCAACAACAGACATCAAGTTCCGCTTCCCATGGGGATTCGATGAACTTTGGGGAATTGCCTCTCGTACAGATTACGATTTAAAAGCACATCAAAATCATTCAGGTGAAAACCTAACGTATTTGGATCCTGATACCAATGAACGTTACCTGCCCTATGTCATTGAACCATCTGTCGGTGTTGAACGTCTGATCTTAGCGTTCCTTACACAAGGTTATGATGAAGAAAGATTACCCACAGGTGACATAAGACAAGTGCTTCACATTCATCCAGCACTCGCTCCCTATAAGGCAGCCGTGTTGCCACTGATGAAAAAAGATCACAGTGAAAAAGCGTTTGAAATCTTTCAGATGCTCAGTAAATACATGGATGTGACCTATGATGAAACACAAAACATTGGTAAACGTTATCGTCGTCAAGATGCAATAGGTACATATCTATGCATCACAGTCGATCATGACACCTTTGTTGATGATACCGTCACAGTAAGAAATCGTGACACCATGGCACAAGTTAGAGTGCCTATTAAAGACTTAAAGAGCTATCTTGAACAAGAAATTGCATTTTAAGGGAGGACATGTATGGATGACAAACTCATTGAACTCATAAATGAGAAAACGCCGATCGTCGATTTGGTCAGCGAGTTTGTCACGCTGCAAAAAAAGGGTAAAAACTTTTCAGGTTTATGCCCATTCCATCAAGAAAAAACACCAAGTTTCTTCGTTTCACCAGAAAAAAACATTTGTAAATGTTATGGATGTGGTGAAGGCGGTAGCCCCATTAACTTCTATCGAAAGATTAAAAACATCTCTTTTGAAGAAGCTGCTCAAGAATTAGCACAACGTGCAGGGATTGAAGTTAAAAAAACCAAAGTTAAAAAAGACCCTTATGAAACGTATTATGCGCTTTTAGAAGAAGTAGCAAACTTCTATGAGTTTAATTTAAAGCACAGTGAAAAAGGTTTAGAGGCTATGTCATATTTAAGCCAAAGACAGCTTAATGATGAACAGATCAAACACTTTAGATTAGGCTACGCACCAACGTTTGGCAATGCGATTTATCAACTTCTTAAAAATAAAGGATTTCAGGTTTCTGACATGATTAAACTCGGTGTCGTTAAACAAAACGACCAAGGTGAGTATTATGATTTGTTTGCTGACCGCATCATGTTTCCAATTACAGATCCTAAAGGACATGTCGTTGGATTTAGCGGAAGAACCATGCAAGCTAAAGAAACTGTGAAATACATGAACAGTCCTGAAACCGTCATCTTTAAAAAAGGAACATTACTGTATCACTTCTATGAAGCACTGCCTGAAATTAGAAAAGAAAAACAAATCATTTTATATGAAGGTTTCTTCGATGTGATTTCAAGTTATGCAGCAGGTATGAAACAAGGGGTTGCTACGATGGGGACCTCGCTCACCAAAGAACAAGCGAGACTCATGAAAAGCGTCTCATCCAATGTGGTAATTGCCTATGATGGTGATAGTGCAGGATTAAAAGCTGCAGATCATGCTATCCCGATTTTGGAAAAAGAAAACCTCAAGGTTGAGGTCTTAACCATTCCAGAAAAAATGGATCCCGATGATTTTATCAAATCATATGGTCCTGAAGCTTATGAGAAATTATTTGGTGAATATACTGAAGATGGCTATCAGTTTAGATATCGCTATTATCGCATGGGTAAGAACTTAGCCAATGCAAATGACTTAAAGGATTATAAAAAACAAGTGATGATGATGGTTCAGTTTGCTGATCCATCCATCAAAGCACATTATGTGCAACGCTTATCTAAAGAGTTTAATATTCCAATAACGGAACTTGATCAAAAGCCCGTTCGTCTACCTAAAGAAGAAGTTAAACTTCCACCAAAGGAAAGACCCAAAACACTGAATAAATACGAACAAGCTGAAAGACATTTGATTTTAGCGATGTTACAGTCACGACAACATGTATCAAAAGTGATGAATCAGTTAACATTAAATGACTTTGCAGACGTGATTGTATCAACAATTCGCTTTGCGATTGATCGTTATTATCAAGATCATCATGAATTAACGATTGAATCATTTCTAGATACTTTGAAAACAGAACAGCGTGAGCTGATGGAACAAAGTATCTTACAAGATACGCTATGGAAAAAGAAAACCATCTTCACAGATGAAGATGTCAAAGAATGTATAGATGTCGTTTTAGAAGCGAGTGATAAACGTCGCATCGCTGAAATTAATGATTTACTTAAGGATTTAAATGACATCAATGATGCTTTATCACGAGATAAGCAATTATTGATGAAAGAGAAAGATGCAATCAAAATGCGATTGCAGAATAAAACCAAGGAGGAATAAGATGGATAGAGAAAAAATCATTTCCCAACTGATCAAGAAAGCTGGTAAAGACAAATTTCTAAGTCAAGATGATGTCGTTCAATATGCAGATCCTAACAGCGAAGACTATTTTGAAATTGAACGTGCACTTTTAAATGAAGACATTGATATCATTATTGGTGATGATCTCGAAGAAGAGGAAGAAGAGCTTAAAGAAGAAGTTCTAGAAATCGAAGAAGAGGAAGAAGCTGATTTTGATTTAGAAGATGTTGAACCAGATGATTTATCATTATCTGGACTTGAAGTTGAGGAAGAAGAACTCATTAACATTGAATCGATTGCTTCATCGATTAAAATCGATGATCCAGTACGCATGTACTTAAAAGAAATCGGTCAAATTCCTCTACTTAACCAAGAGGATGAAAAGAAGTATGCTGTAGCTGTCTTCGAAGGACGCTATGCGAAAGAACAATTAGATGATGTTGAGGCTGGAAATTTAGAACTTTCAGATGATGATCTCACCGAATTAAAGCGTATTGTAGATAAAGCACAACATGCTAAAAACAAGCTTGTTGAAGCGAACTATCGTTTAGTTGTATCCATTGCAAAACGCTATGTAGGTCGTGGTTTACTCTTCTTAGACTTAATTCAAGAAGGTAACATGGGTTTAATGCGTGCCGTTGATAAATTTGATTACGAAAAAGGATTTAAATTTTCAACATATGCAACATGGTGGATTCGTCAAGCGATTACCCGTGCAGTAGCTGACCAAGCACGTACGATTAGAATTCCAGTTCACATGGTTGAAACCATTAACAAGATGATTCGTATTCAACGTCAACTCATTCAAGACTTAGGAAGAGAACCTTCCCTTGAAGAAATCGCATCAAAGATGGGTATTACACCTGAAAAAGTTCAAAATATCCAACGTATTGCTAAAGAACCTATTTCTTTAGAAGCACATGTCGGTGAAGAAGAAGATTCATCTTTAGGTGATTTCATATCAGACCCTAACGCACTCACACCTCATGAATATATGCTTCAAGAAATGGTTAAACAAACCTTAGATGAAGTTCTAGAAACACTCACAGACCGTGAAGAAAAAGTGCTACGTTTACGCTATGGACTCTTTGATGGTAAAAACCATACGTTAGAAGAAGTTGGTAGAGAATTTGGCGTGACACGTGAACGTATTCGTCAGATTGAAGCCAAAGCATTAAGAAAACTTAGAAGTCCCTCACGTCAAAACAAATTACGTGAGTTCTACTATGGCAAGAAATAAGCGCATCTTATGTCTCGCATCACTTCTCAAAGGCTTTGATACGGTGGTTGATATCGGTTCTGATCATGGTTATGTCTTAGAAGAAGCTTTCCGTCAAGGTTTTATCAAAAAAGGGATTGCTACAGATGTGAGAGAAATGCCTTTAGCAAGATCATTAAAAACTTTGAAAAACTATCCGGTGAAAGGGATTTTGTCGGATGGTTTTTTAGCTATTCATGACCCCTTTGATGCTGCTGTTATAGCAGGTATGGGGGCTTATTTAATCGCTGATCTTTTAGTTCATGCACCACAAGAAGATCAGATATTTATCTTGCAGCCAAATGATAAAGAATCTCATTTAAGATTAAGACTATCAGAATTAGGTTTTATGATCACTGATGAGTTTGTTGTTCATGACCGTTTTTATTATGTCATCATCATCGCAAAGCGAGGTAGCATGACATTATCCAAAGAAGATTTAATTTTAGGACCATGTTTAAAACATAAAAAAGAAGCGATTCCTTTCTACCAAAGACGCTTAAACATTATGTCAGAGATTATGGAAAAAGCAGATGATGCAAAACAAGAATTATTGAAAGATGAATACCAGATCATATCGAATCATCTATCAAAAATAGGTATGAAAGAATAATATTTTTACATCGATTTATATTTAAGGTAGAATTATCATTGTATAAGTTCACTAGGAGGACCACGCTTTGAAAGAATATCAAATACTACAAAAACTCGATCGCTCACTACAAGCATTCCGCTTATCTGGAATCTACAAGCGTTCACAAACCAAATTATCTGATGCTGACATTATGGTAATGTTCTGTGTCGCATTTTGTGATATGAATCAACGTCTTAAATTATCAGATGTTGCTAAAACACTTCGTGTGACGCTACCTGCTGTCACACATAAAGTCAATGACTTAGTTGACAAGCATTATCTTGAAAAAGAAACATCAGAAAAAGACTTACGCGTCACCTTCATCAAACTTACCAAAGAAGGTAAGGATTTTGTTGAGTCCATTCGTGATGAATACTATCAACCTCTTAAGGCTGTGATGGATCATCTCGGTGAAGAAGACACTAAGAATTTGATGCGTATTTTAGATAAAATTAGCCAGATGGGAAAAATCAGCTAATTCATAAAACCAACTTAGAAAGAGTGATACTTTGTTAAAGACACTTAAATACTTAAAGCCATACCGATTTGGTGTGGCGATTGTTTTTACACTGGTTGCCCTGCGTGCTTTTTTAGATCTATTACTTCCTAATTTGTTAGGCCAAATCGTGAGTGAAGGCTTAGGATTAGGTGAAGTTGTCACAGATCCCAATTTAGAACGTATTTTTTATTATGCAGGTTTAATGTTAGGTGCAACCATCATCAGTATTATCGTTACGATTATTGGTGGCTATTTAGAGTCTAAAATTTCTGCAGGTTTTGCTAAAAATTTAAGAGAAGCAGTCTATCAAAAGATTGAGAAATTCTCACTGCGTGAAATGGATTATTTCACGACATCATCTTTGATCACAAGAACTACTAACGATATTCAACAGCTTCAAGGCATTGTTCACATGATGCTTCGCATGATCATATTAGCACCTTTGTTAGCCGTTGGAGCTATCACATTCTCCATCATTCAACAGCCAACATTATCGATGATTTTAGTAGCATCCATTACCGCGTTAATTATCATGTTAACGATCGTTTTCTCGATTACGATGCCTAAGTTTCAACTGGTTCAAAAACTTGTTGATAAATTAAATTTAAGAACAAGAGAAAATTTAACAGGGTTACGCGTTGTTAGAGCGTACAACACGCAAGAATATCAAGCAAGTCGTATTGATGAAGTATCGAGAGAATCAATGCGTCTCAATATTTTTGTTAACCGTGTTTCATCTGTGATGTGGCCATTTATGGGTCTCATCATGGGATTGACCAGTTTGACAATCGTTTATGTAGGTTCACGTTATTTCGTTGGTTTAGATGGGTTTACACCAGGTTCACTGATGGCACTCATGCAGTATGCGATGCGTGCTGTGATGGCATTTATGTTTATGTCATTCATTTTCGTCAACATTCCTAGAGCAGCCATTTCAGCGAAGCGTATCATGGACGTTTTAGATATGGATATAGAGATTAAAGATCCTATTAATCCAGTTAAACTTCCTGAACATATCAAAGGTGAAGTCGAATTTAAAGATGTTTGTTTCCAATATCCAGATGCACAAGAACCTGTTTTATCACACATTAATTTCAAAGTGAAATCAGGCACAACAACCGCATTTATTGGATCGACGGGTTCTGGTAAATCAACGTTGATCAATTTGATCCCACGTTTTTATGAACGCACCTGTGGTACGATCACGATTGATGGCATTGACATCAAAGATATGACACAAGAAGATTTACATGGCTTAATCGGATATGTACCTCAAAAAGGTATCTTATTTGGTGGCTCTATTAGAGATAACATCTTATTTGCTGAACATGCAGACCCTAATCATTTAGATGAAGCTGCAAAGATTGCACAAGCTCATGATTTTATCATTGAGATGGAAGAACAATATGATCATCAAATTTCACAAGGAGGTACCAACGTATCTGGTGGACAACGTCAACGTTTATCCATTGCACGTGCGATTGCTAAAAAGCCCCCCATCTTTATTTTTGACGACTCATTTTCGGCACTTGATTATAAAACCGATCACAAACTTAGACAAATGCTTAATGAACATGTGACAGCAACTAAATTAATTGTTGCTCAACGTATCAATACGATAAGACATGCTGATCAAATTATCGTTTTAGATTCTGGGACGATTGTTGGTATCGGCACGCATGAAGAACTCATGAAAACCTCTAAGGTTTATCAAGAAATTGCTTCATCACAACTCTCGAAGGAGGAACTCTTATGAACCAAGATCGAGATAAGCAGACACAACAACCACGTCCAGCTCTAAGAGGACCTCGTGGGATGACCTATATGGGTAAACCCCAAGATTTTAAAGGAACGATGAAGAAGCTTTTAGCTTATTTAAAGCCATACCGCTTCCAAGTGATAGGCGCAGGTATGATGGCGATTACTGCAGCTCTTCTCACCGTTTTAGGACCATGGTTTTTAGGTTTAATCACATCAGAAGTAGCACGTGCTTATAAAGCCGCTGGTGGTATATTTAGTCAAATGGCATTTGGTGATATCGAAGTCATTTGGGGCATTCGTGTATCCATTGGTAAATTAGCGTTAGTCATCGTTGTCGTACATATCTTATCAGCAGCATTTAATTACTTACAAGCGTTCTTACTCATCGGGATGACACAGCATCTCACCTATGGTATGCGTAAAGAATTATCTGCTAAGATGAATAGACTACCACTTAAGTTTTTTGATAATCAACAGTTTGGTGATCTTTTAGGTCGCGTTACGAATGACGTTGAGACGATCAATGTGACACTCACTCAGAGTATTGCAGAAATCTTCAGATCGATTGCTATGATTATAGGGATCTTTGCGATCATGATGTTTTTATCGTTACCTTTGACAGGTGTCGCTTTAGTTACTACAACACTATCATTTATTACAGTTAGAAAGTTTGTGAAGTTATCTCAAGGTTACTTTAGAAAACAAGCAAGTTCATTTGGTGAAATGACTGGTCATATTGAAGAAACTTATGGTGGACAAACCGTTATTAAGATTTTCAATCACCAAAAGAAATCAAAAGAAAACTTTGATAGAATCAATCATGATCTTTATCAAAGTGCATTAAAATCACAGTTTATTTCAGGCATTATGTTTCCTGTTCAGTTATTCTTTGGTAATATCGCATATATTTCGATTGCTGTTGTTGGTGCACTCCTCGTGTTATCAGATAATCCTACTTTGGCGATTGAAATTGGTATTATTCAAAGTTTTATTCAATACGTTAGACAAATCAATCAACCGATTCAACAAATTGGTAGTGTGGCTAATGTGTTGCAGTCAACAGCAGCAGCTTCTGAACGTATCTTTAATTTATTAGGCGAAAAAGAAGAAACACCTGAACGAGATCATCTTGTACAACTGAAAGATATCAAAGGACATGTTGTCTTTAAGGATGTTCATTTTGGATATCAGGATGATGTTGATATCATCAAAGGATTTTCTGCAGAGGTTAAACCAGGTCAGAAGGTTGCTATTGTAGGACCTACAGGTGCTGGTAAAACAACGATGGTTAATCTATTGATGCGTTTTTATGAGATTAAATCAGGTTCGATTGAAATTGATGGCATTGATGTCAGAAACATGTCAAGAAATGATCTTAGATCACTCTTTGGTATGGTTTTGCAAGATACCTGGTTGTTCGAAGGATCAGTTAAAGAAAATATCGTTTATGGATCACCTGATAAAACAGAAGAGGATATGTTAAGAGCAGCTCACTCTGCACAGACACATCACTTTATTGAGTCATTATCTGGCGGCTACGAGTTTATTTTAAATGAAGGCGGGTCAAACATCAGCCAAGGTCAAAGACAGCTCTTAACGATTTCTAGAGCGATGTTAGCCGATCGTCCGATGTTGATTTTAGATGAAGCGACATCATCGGTTGATACACGTACTGAAGTACTAATCCAACATGCGATGGAAGCTTTGATGAAAAATAGAACAAGTTTTGTGATTGCACACCGATTATCAACCATTAAAGATGCTGATGTGATTTTTGTTATGAATGATGGTAACATCATCGAACAAGGTAACCATCAAGAATTGCTTGATCAAAATGGTTTCTACGCAAAACTTTACTACAGTCAATTTGATACGAATTAAGACTTGTAATTCAGCATTGTTTAGGTTATAATATTCAGTGCTGACTTAAAGTTTGGTGCACTAGCTCAGCTGGATAGAGCAACGGCCTTCTAAGCCGTCGGTCGGGAGTTCGAATCTCTCGTGCATCGCCACTTTACACTATAACCATGTTTCTTAGGATTCATGGTTTTTTTATTGATAAAAAAAGAAAACCTTCTTATCGAAAGTCTTCTAATTTAAAATAGTCAATTAAGAAGTTTGCTACAGCCTCTTCATCATGAGAAATCTCAGTGATGATATCTGCAACTTCATGAAGTTCAGGAACTGCATTTTTCATAGCAACCCCAATACCAGCATCTCTAATCATCTCAACATCGTTAATACCATCACCTAATGCGATCCATTGACTTTGTGGAACATCATAGAAATCAAGTAAGTATTTGACAGCCGATGATTTAGACACATGCTTTAAATAAACTTCATAAACTGCATAACCATTTTCTACACCCCATAAACGATGAGATAATGTATGCCCAAAGTTAACATCAATATAAGATTCAAAGGGTTCTTGTTTATCCGATTGAATGAGGAACACCATACCTGTTGGTTGAACATCAAAACTTGTGTATTCACCTTCAATCACACGATCACTATGAATACCACTAAAGAACTCTTCGAGTTTTTTATCGTACTGATAGGCATAAACAACATCATCAATCGAGAAGAAGGTTGAAATGATCATCGGTTTAGCAAATGTGAACAGTTGATGCATCATATGTACAGGAATATAGGTTCTTTGTTTTGCAAACGAAGGATCTTTTGGATTTTCAATTGATCCACCATTATCTGTGATAAGTGGTGTATCAAGTCCAATTTCTTCGTATTTACCGATAGCACCACTAAATGGTCTACCTGTTGCTAGAACAACAATATGTCCTAAATTTCTTAAATGTCTTAAAACGTTAATCGTTTTTGTTGTGAGTTCTCCCTGACGGTTTAACGTGGTTCCATCAAGGTCACATGAAATTAAATACTTCATAAAAAACACCTCGCAACTATTATCCCACAAACTATGATTTAATCAAGGGATATAGTTGCAAAGTTAACGTAAAAAAAGAGGAAACGGGTTCCTCTTTAACTTAACTTAGGTGTAGTGAAGATAAATCCTGTTTCACCAGGTTCTGTCGTGCTTCCTTCCACAGCAATCGTTTCAGGAATAGCATAATCGAAGAGATGTTCTGTCGTGAAATCCGTGTTTTCAATTATGTCTTTATTAACATTTGAGGAGCCCTCTGTATAAACACCACCGGTTAAATTGATATTGCCTTGTTTCGCTGAAAAATTATTTGATAAGAAATAACCATAACCATCGTTATTATTTCCCAATGTAATATTGCCTTCAGCAAACACAAAGGTTGGACGTTCTGGATCTTGTGAAAGGTATGTCTTATTTGCTGTTACAAGATTTCCACTCAAGTAAACAGTTCCTAGAAGATGCTGAGTGCTTTTACCTTTTCCTTTAATGGTGACATTCCCATTAACGATGACATTCCCTGTTAAGGTACTGTTTTCATTTAATGTTAAGTTACCATCAATAACTAATAATCTACCATCAGGAACGGTTAAACTCTTATTCTTAGGAATATTAACAGATCCGTCAATATACCAATGCCACCAAGCTGTTGGGTTCCACTGTGTTTCAAGTGAAGACGGCAAATAATACTGAAAACCAGCATATGCTCTGGCTAATGATCTAATATAGTTGATGACACTTTGGAAATCTGTAAATGTTGTTTCAGGTGTAATCCAAGGAAAGTTTTCTTCGATGTATTGTGGAAGATAGCTCGCTGCTAAATTGCTTGGTGTAATCATAGGGCTTAATGTAAATGTTGGTTCATCACCAGTATATTGGAAAATCGTATCATAGGTATTCACTGAAGTTACTGCACCAGTTAAATAACTTTGAACAGGTCTTGAATTAACGAGTAATCTTGAACTGATCGTATAAAGGTTTTCTCCATATGTTTCGATATCAACATTCATAAGTTCTTCTATACTTAATAGATAACTTGGATCAAGTGATTGATCTCGTGCTATTAAATACAATGCTCCTTGCACATCTGCAACAGCATTTGCGTAGTTTTCACTCTCTTCAATTTGAATATCTGATAGATTAGATTGAAAATAAACATAAGACAAAAAGGTAGCTGTTGTGCCTAGTACAAAAGCAACGATTGCTAAAACGATAGGTAAGCCTATTCCTTTTTTACTTTTTAAAATATGCATAGGTAACCTCCTATCCTAAAGGTACAGTTTCAATAACTAATGTTTTTTGATAATGAAATTGATAGGTATCATGTTCACCGATCAACGTTAAATCAATTTCTAAGACGAGATTTGTCCCATCGAGCGTATATGAAAGTACAGATGAGCTATCGATTTGAAAATAGTTCATGTCATAAACTGCATCATCAAGTAGAAGTTCTTGATTTTGAACTTTAATCGTTAATGTTACAACAGGGTCATAGACCACTAAGTCAATGGTACCATTCACTAAGTTGGGAATATATTCAAAGGCTTTGACTAAGGTAATACAGTTAGATACTCCAACACAGGGCACATAATTCGTAGCACCTAAGTTTTGATATTGATTATCTAGGTAAGCAGTAAGAAGCGTCATCTCTGCATTCGCACGACTTTGTTCAACAATTTTAGCATTCGCTTTAGTAATGGTTGAAATCATCATGGCTGAAATGGAAGCAATAATTCCGAAGAGTACGATAGCACCCAGTAATTCAACGATCGTTATTCCTCTATGTCGCATAGATAACACCTTCAATCGTGATGGTTCGGGTCTTATAATAAGTGACAGTTACAGTAAATCGAATGATTTGGTGTTGTGTCGTTTCTGCTGTGGGTGCTAAAAATGTGATGGTAATCTGATCACTTGAAATAATACTATTTTCAGATAACGTTAAGATATCACAACTGACAACAGAACTTATGAGTGCACATGTTGTACTATCAATAGTTTTTTCTGCACTACCTAACCATAATGCTACCGTGTCATATTGAAGGGTTTGAATTAAGTCATCTTTAACGGTTGTCGCAACATCGACAGCAACCCTCTTATTTTCAGTAGCAATCGCTTGATTCCGCATGGCAGTGATGGTGGCAATGGCAGTCGTAAAAACAAGCGTTATAATCACCATGGATGCAACCGCTTCTAGTACGGTGAAACCACGTTTGTTTTTAAGTAGACGCATAGCACACCTTCTTTCTCACTTTAATTATAATGCATTTTGGATAATTCACCTCATAGGATATATTACAAATTTCTTAAGAATGCTATAAAAATCACGAGATGATTAAACTAAATCCCCATACATTTGTTATAATGAGGCTAGATTGAGGTGAACGTCATGAAAAGTTTAACGCTCTACTTTAAACGCAATCTTTATTTTATGATTTCTTTAGTGACCGTCTTTTTGACGGTTGTTTTTGCAGTTGTGCTTCTGTTTGTTTTAGATCTAGGTAAAAGTGTTTCTCAAACCTCTGTAGGTTTTGTTTACCTCGGTTCATATGAACGAAATGAGTATGAGGATGTGCTTGCACCCCGCATTACACAATGGCAAAATACTGCTGATTATGAACTATCATATCAGGAGTACACATGGGAAATAGACTTAAACTATTTTGCGTTCGATGCTTTACAAACGGCTGTTGAAGTAAGAGAAGATGTGAATAATCCCGCATTTTTCACACTCAGTCAAGCCAATGAAGATCTCTTATATCAATCCTTGACATCCGATTTAACTGTCGATTTGATTCAAGCATTTGATTTTAATGCCTTGTTAAGTGATTTAACATTTGATATGAAGTTATTGAAGAATCGAAAACTTTATGAACTTAAAGATTATTTAGAGCCATCACTTTCTACAACCGTGATCGATACGCTTTCTCTTGATCAAATAGACCCACTCATTGTTAATGAAATTACAGAAGCTTTTCAAGAACCCTTAGTGATACCTGCTAACGAGCGTTTTTATCTCATTGAGGCAACCAATGACCTCGATTTATCAAATGAAGCATTAAGTGTCATAGCATCAGCTTTACAGTATTTAACTGTTAAAACGCCTGTTGAAGGCTATATGTTTGAACGATATCAAGACTTACCATTATGGGCATCACCTGGTGTTAATGTGAGAATTTTGAAATTAAGTAACTATGATTTCTCATTTTTTAATCCTCTCCAAGAAGCATTAGAGATGTCTTTAGAGCAAACAGCAGCTGATACACTCGTTTTCACCTTAACCGGACTACCATTACTCACCACTTATGAAAAAGATGAAGTCGTGGGTCCTACGATTTACTATCAAACAACATTTGTTGATAACCCACTATTAGATGCGTTAACACCGAGTGTTGTTGTAACTGATACTGATACGGAAACAACCTATGAATTAGAAGTACTAGCAGGAACAAACGGCTATATAACATATTATGTTAGACGTGTTACACCACTTGGTGGAACAACCTATGAAATTGAATTATATACAGAACAAACATTACCCATCAATCGCATTGTTGAGCAAAATATCGTGGTAAAGGAGTGAGGATATGGCACTAAGACGTATAGGTGATATTTTATTAGATGCTAAAATCATCACAGAAGCACAATTGAAAGATGCTTTGTCGAAACAAGAAAAATCAGAACGACTCGGTGAAACCTTAGCACGTTTAGAATATGCAACAGAAATGCAGATTTTAAAAGCATTAGAAGATTCTACGGGTGTACAGCGTGTTGCACTTGCTAATTTCACGATTGATGAACATGTCTTAGAATTAATCGATGAAGCTTTTTGTAGAAGACACACCATTATTCCCTTAAAGATTGAAGGGAAGAATTTATTATTTGCTACAGCGGATCCGCTTGATTTTGTGGTTATTGAAGAAATCAGAATTTTAACAGGTTACCGTCCAAAAGCTTTTTCATCACCTAAAAATGATATTATATCTCAAATTGAAAAGTATTATGGGTTTACCCGTACACTTGAGGCATTAGGTGCACGACAATCTATCTCTAAAGAAGAAGAGATCGAAGAAGATGATGATGACGATACACCGATGGTGAAACTCGTCAATCAAATCTTAACGTCTGCAGTTTTCCAAAGAGCATCAGATATTCATATTGATCCATTAGACGATAAGATTTTAGTTCGTTATCGTGTGGATGGTGTTTTAGATGTCGTTAAAGAATTTCCGATTAAAATCCATCATCAAATGATTTCACGTATCAAAGTTATGTCAGGCATGGATATCACAGAAACCAGAGTTCCACAAGATGGTCGTATTCAAACATCGATTCAACAAAAAAATATTGACTTACGTATTTCAACATTACCAACCGTAAGAGGTGAAAAAGTTGTTATGCGTATTTTGGACTTATCAGGATCCATGAACAAGATTTCAGCACTTGGTTTTAATGAAAAAGAAGAACGATTAGTCAGAAAAATGATTGATAAACCAAATGGTATTGTTTTAGTCAGTGGACCTACAGGTTCAGGTAAAACAACAACACTATATGCATGCTTAGAAGAACTTAATAATCCAGGTGTTAATATTGTTACCGTTGAAGATCCTGTAGAAATCAAAATGCAAGGTGTCAACCAAGTTCAAGTTCAACCCGATGTTGATTTGACATTCGCAAAAGCATTACGTTCCATTTTAAGACAGGATCCTAATATCGTCATGGTAGGTGAAATTCGTGACGTGGAAACTGCTGAAATCGCCATTCGTGCATCATTAACAGGACATTTAGTCCTTTCCACCATTCATACGAATGATGCTGTTAAAACAGTTACCCGTCTTTTAGACATGGAGATCGAACCTTTCTTAATCGCATCATCTCTATCAGGTATTGTATCTCAACGTCTTGTCAGACGTCTTTGTACAGAATGTAGTTATGAAGATGAACCAACACCATCTGAAGTGGTCATGTTCAAAAAATATGGTATGAACATTGATCATGTCAAGCGTTCAAAAGGTTGTACATCGTGTAATTTTAAAGGCTATGCAGGTCGCGTGGGTATTTTTGAAGTATTACCTATTACAAAAAATATGCAGCGTTTAATCGCAGAAAACGCATCTGTTATTGATTTAACAAGACAAGCACGTAGTGAAGGTATGATCACCATCTTAGAATCAGGTTTACAAAAGGTTAAAAATGGTATCACATCGTTAGAAGAAGTCCTCAAAGTTGCCAATGAGCTGGAGTGATCAATAGATGGATTTAAGAAACTACAAGTATATCGCTAAAAATGCTGATGGCAAAACGGTTAGAGGAACCATTGAAGCCTTAAACCGTAATGTTGTCGTTAAGTATTTACAATCTAAAAACTATGTGATCGAAAACATCACTGAATATCATAACCTTTTAACACGCTTAGATAAGATTACATTTGGGCGATTACTTTCTCCTAAACAGTTGATTTTCTTTTTGAAACAACTCGGTTCGTTGTTAAATGCAGGTATTAAGCTCATATCTGCTTTAGAGCTGTTATCACTTCAACAAGATAATAGAAACCAAAGAAAACTTTATTTCGAACTTTACCAACAGATTAATAATGGTTTAACTTTTTCTAAAGCTTTATCAAAAAGACCTAAGGATTTCCCAAGTTTACTTGTTCAAATGGTTGAAGTTGGTGAACTCTCAGGTGAATTAGGTCCCACTGTTGTTCATATGGCAGAATATTATGAAAATCAGTTAAAAGTACAAACGGAGATTAAAGGAGCTTTAAGAATGCCTTTAATCTATTTGACAGCAGCGATTGTGATCTCGATTGGTATGTTACTCTTTGTTTTTCCTAATATTACAGGGTTATTCGCATCATTTGAAGGTGCAGAACTTCCTGGGATTACACAGATGTTTTTAAATGTTGGAGAGTTTTTGAAACAATATGCCATACTGATCTTTGGATTAATCTTTTTAGTTGTTATAACGATTATTCTATTAAACAAGTATGTTGAAAAATTTCACTACTTCTTAACGGTATTATCATTAAACATTCCCATCTTTGGCAATCTGATTCAAATGAATAATCAGATCATGATTGCAAACTCATTATCACAAATGTTGGCTAGCGGTGTTAATTCAGCAAAAGCACTACAGACTGTAAAAAATCTTTTATCCAATGTCGTCTATAAAGATTTAATGATTAAGACGCTTAAATATATTGAAGACGGTAAACCATTTTCTAGAGCGTTTGAAGAGAGTAATTATATTGATCCCATCATGGCACGTATGATCTCAACCGGTGAGAAAACAGGTAATATTCCTAAGCTCATGGAAAACTTATCACATTACTATAATGGTATTACTGAATTACGGGTGCAACAGTTGAAAAATTCGATTCAACCCATTCTACTCATCGTTGTGTATGCCATTGTTGGTGTTTTAATATTAGCGATTATGCTGCCGATGCTTTCATTAGGCTCTCAAATCTAAAATATTACGTTTTTCTTAAACCGTAATAGAAACTATTTACATATCACCAATTCGTGATAATATTAAGATATAGGAAATAACCTAAATAGGAGGATAAATATGTTAAAATTATTGAAAAGTAAAAAAGGTGTTACACTTGTAGAATTATTAGCTGTTGTTGTTATTTTAGGTATTATTGCTGCAATCGCAGTACCAACCATTGGTGGTTTAATTGAAAGACAAGAAGAAAGAGCTGCTGAGTCAACATTCACATCAATTGAAGAAGCTGCAAGACTTTATGCAGAAGATGATACACCATTTCAAATTAATACTCTTGTCTCAAGTGACTTTATCGACTTAAAAGATAATCTAGTTACAATCACAGAAGCTGGTGATACTTTTGTAAACGTATGGATCGTAGTTGATGGCAACACTGTTAATTTCTTTGAAAGTCAAGCTAATGCTTTAGCTGGAACTCCAACGGTTACACTCTATGTGAATGGTTTTCAAGTATATCCTGCTGCATAAGTTTTAGTTTATTCAAAATTGGAGGTACCAACACCATGGACCTCCTTTTCTTTCATAAGGAGACCCTATGGAGATACTTTATGCCATACTCATGTTCATCTTAGGTGCATTACTCACATCTTTTTATCATTTAGTTGCAGATAGATTACCGAAAAAAGAAACACTCATGGGAAGATCATATTGTGATTACTGCAAAGCACAACTCAAATGGATTGATATATTACCTATCTTAGGTTATATCGTTAATCGTGGAAAATGCAGATCATGTCACAAGAAAATAAGTATATGTTATCCACTTTTTGAACTGCTAGGTGGTCTTATCTTTGCATTCACGTATCTATATGCAGGTTTTTCATTGGAATTACTCGTGATTTTGGTTCTCTACTCAGTTCTCTTTATTGAATCTTTATCTGATATGAAATATACGATTGTCATTGATCGTGTATGGATGGTTGGAACAGTTGTATTAATCGTGATAAGAATCATCCAAGGTACATGGTTAACCTATCTCTTGTCATCATCTATTTTATTTGTCTCACTCTTTTTGATAGCTTATTTAGCTTCAAAAATATATCATAAAGAAGCTTTAGGTGGTGGTGATGTTAAACTCTTTGTTTTCATAGGTTGGGTATTAACCATCACACAAGGTTTTCTATCGTTATTTATAGCATCCATTCTTGGTCTTATCTATGGTATTATTAAACTAAAGAAGAAGTCTCAAGCATTTGCTTTAGTTCCATTTATTGCATTAGGTGTTGTTATATCATACTTTTATGGGGATATGCTCATTGAAGCGTATCTCAGTCTATTAGGGATGTGATTTCAATGTTTAATAAACGAACCGATATTGCCATATTCTTTACCGATGAAATCGTTGGTTTTTTTCAACGTCAACCCTTCTTAGATCAAGCAGCTTTTGGTACCGCTCATCTTGAAAAAGGTGCGATTGAAAATGGCTATATCAAAGAACCAGAGAGTGTTCTAGAAACATTAAGAAAGCTCTTAGAAAAATATCAGGTTTATCCAAGATCAGTCACTCTCGTCATACATGATGAAAACTTATTGATTCGTGATATCAAGATTAAGCGTGAAGAACTCGTTAAGAAAACAATTGACCAATATTTTGCTGAACAGTTGGGTAAAACCCTTCATTTTCCATATCCAGAACCTGTTATTACCCATTTTGTTCGTGAAGAATCTGAAGAACTTATTCGAGTGATTGCACTGATTACAGATGGTCATTTACTACATGCATACCACGATGTTTTTGATAAACTTAAAGCAAAAGAAGTTCTATACGAAATATCAGCCGTACCATTTTATAACATCTACCATAATAAGGTGAGTCAACTTGATGACATTACGATGTTTGTCAATTTGTATAATGGTATGTTCTCCATTCAAATTTTGGAAAAAGGTTTCCCTATTTTTAACTTGATTGAAGAAAATGATGGCGGAAAAGAAGAATATGCTCAAATGATTGAAAACTATGTTGAGCGTATTTCAAATTACTATAAGTTCAATTTAAGAAAAGGAAAACAACACATTGGTAAAGTGCTAATTTTCAATATGAATGAAGATATTGAGGATGAGGAACTTCAAAAACTATTAGTTAAGAAGTTGTCATCATATAAAGCACAACTCTGTACATTCAATGTTGAAGAAACGTTCTCCAAACTTTTACCAAAAGCTTGTAAATTGCCTTATGCAGTCCTTTTAGGAGAATCATTCCGTGATCAAAATAGCATCGATTTCAAACTTGAACGTATTCCTAGAAATCGTATGATTGGTCACCAACTCATGGTGGTAGCATTTGCTATCGTTGTTGTCATGCTATTGGTTTATATTCCTTATTATGCGATGTCAGAAGAGATCAAACTACAACAAAATAGAAATAACGCATTACAGATGCAACTCGATATGTTGATTGAGGAAACTCCTCAGACAAGCGAAGTCCCCGTCGTTCAACTTGAATACAATCGTGCTTATGAATACATCATGAATCAACAAGATGTCTTCACCAGTCATCTTTTAGATATCATTAATTTACAATCACCCTCTGTCATTCTCACAAGTTATCAAGTTCGTCCTGAAACAAATGAGATTGCAATTTATATACAAGCCGATACTGAACAAGAACTTTATGAGTTTATCATCAGTTTGTATGAGACTCATGGTGTTATTGCTGAACCTACATCAACGAGATGGATCACAGAGACACCAACTTATCGCTTCACCGCTACACTGACAATGGAGGTGACGATTTCTTATGCGTAAATATGATATTTTTGGTAAACGTATTAGCCAAGTCAAATTCATCTATCTTCTTGTTGTCGTCTTCCTATTAGGTATCGCAGGCTATTTTGGCGTGATCAATCTTCAAGAAAATCGTCTTTATGAACTGGAACAACAAGAAAAACAAATTCAACGTCAGATTGATTTACTCCTTCAAGTTGAAGAACCTGTTTTCTATGAGTCTATTGATGAATTACTGCCTTTCTTACCACAAAGTTTTGATCAATATGTCGTTAATAATGAACTTACTGAGGTTTTAAATGAATCAAGTTTTGTTGATGTGATCGATTATAACATCGTCTATACCTCAAACACCTCCTCACCTTTTGCTGAACAACTTCCTGCAACGATGAAGTATGTGAGAATCTCGATTAATTTAAATGTTTCAGAACCTCTAAAACTACTTGATTATATTGATAATTTACTTGATCTGAACAGAATGTACTATGTACAAACATTTAATGTGTCATACACCACAGATGGTGCACTTGCACAAGTGGTGATCTACACATTTTATAATCAAATTAATTAAATCATCACGACGTGGGGCTTCGGCCCCTTTTTTTGTCTTCAAACGTTTACCTCAATGTTTTATCTTATATGTTATAATATACGTTAGGAGGATAGGCATAGATGGATGTTTTTTTAACCTTAGGTCCGATTCGTTTCGATCTATCAACATTGATTAGCTTTTTATTAGGTATAAGCTTCGGTTTTTTAATGTTGGCTTTAATCTATCTTTACGCTGTTCTCAGAAGTATGAACAAGGGTCTTAAGCTTCGTCAAACCGATGAACAAGATATTGATGAAGAAGAAATTAAATGGTTGATTCAAGATGCGATTAAACTATTCAAGGATAAAGATGCAAGAGAAGCTGCAGGTTTTGGCAAACATTTATTAGAAGTTAATCGAGAGTTATCTGTCGATATCGCGAAAAAATTCTATCCCAAATCTAAATATCCCTATCTCGAACTAACGGTCGATGAGACGCTCATGCTTAATCACTATATCACTGATCGTTTTCAAGAACTGATGACATCTTCTAAAATATTAAAATTAACACGAGGATGGACATTAGCAAAAATTGTTGAAATGAATGAAGTGAAATCCAAAGTTGAAAATAATCCGATTGTTAAAACAGTAAAAAAATATTCAGGTGTCACGAAAGCAGCAGGTGCTGTGATCAACGCAGTCAATCCTGTGTACTGGTTTAGACGCTTTACCAAAGAGGTTGCATTAAAAATTATTAGCATTCAAATTGGTATTGCTTTAATCAAGATTACCGGTGAAGAAACATATAAAATCTACTCTAAGAAAGTCTTTAATGAAGAAAAGACGATTGATATGAGTGTTGATGATATCTATAAAGAAATTCAAAATGTCGCAGAACAAGGGGATGAGTAACGATGCGAAAAGGAAAAGAACAGGTCGAACTTAATCTTGCAAAACAACCTTTTATCATTCCTCAATTTGTTAAACTAGAAGGCATTAGAGGAAAATTGAAGTACGAAAAAGATCGGTTCGTTTCACCGATTTTTGGACGTAGTGTTAAAGATGTTGTTACTGTACCATTCACAATCAAAGATACGGGTGATACGACACGTCGATTTGACGCGTTTAGAACTAAACCGAAGCTATCTGAAGAAGAAGCAATAAAAAAGCATGGTAATAAATACTATGAATTCACAAATATCGTCTCGATGAAAACACGAGAAGATTATTTTGGTCCATCTAGTTATGAACCAAGTCAGGATCAAGATACTGAGAAAAAACCAGACAAGAAAGTGTTTAAGCCAATTGCTAAATCAGTTAAAGAAATTCATCATGAAGATCCAATGCCCTTTAAGGTTCAACCTGAACCTAAACGGACAGTAGCTTATGTGCCACCCGTGATGGAAGAAAAGAAAGTAGAAAGCGAACCTCGCTTTGAAACATATCGTAGAAAAGAGGTTGAAAAACCCATCGTAACATCTGATTTTGGTTCAACATATCAACCAGAACCTCAAGATGATGATATGCCTTACAGTCAACCAAGATTTCAACCAGAACGTCAACAAACATATCTTTATCCACCTGTTACACTTTTCTCAAAGAAACAGCGCGATTTAGATGAAAAGCCTGCATGGTTGCTCGATCAAATCGATGTCATTAATTCAACACTTAACCAGTTTGGTGTTGAAGGTGAAGTATCAGGTTCTAAAAAAGGTCCTACTGTAACCCGCTATGAAATTGCACTTGAACCAGGTGTAAACGTTAAGCGTGTCACCTCGATTCAAGAAAACTTAATGATGAATTTAGCTTCAAAGTCTATTCGTATTGAAGCGCCAATCCCCGGAAAACCATATGTAGGTATCGAAGTACCTAACGTTAAAACAGAAATTGTAGCATTTGGTAATGTCGTTGATACGAAAGATTTTATGGATGACCATGATCATCCATTAAAGGTGGCATTAGGTGTTGATATCGATGGCGAAAATATTTATGTCGATATTCAAGCGATGCCACACGGTTTAATTGCTGGTGCGACAAATTCTGGTAAATCCGTCTGTGTCAATACCGTATTAGTGAGTTTATTAATTAAAAACTCACCTGAAGATTTAAAGTTAATTTTAATCGATCCTAAAATGGTTGAATTAACACCTTACAATGGTTTACCACATTTAGTAACTCCTGTTATCACAGATGTCAAGATGGCTGCAGCAGCACTCAATTGGGCAGTTAATGAAATGGAAAAACGTTATCAACTATTTGCAGGAAGTCGCTCACGTGACATTAAGACATTTAATGACAATGTGAGACGTGGTTTAGTTGAACATTCTAAAATGCCTTACATCGTGATTGTCATTGATGAGTTAGCTGACCTCATGATGGTTGCACCTCATGATGTTGAAGATTCGATTCAGCGTTTGACTCAAAAAGCAAGAGCTGCAGGTATCCATTTATTGGTTGCAACACAACGTCCTACAACCGATGTTGTTAAGGGTACAATCAAGTCCAACATACCAGCAAGAATTGCATTTAAAGTATCGTCATTTGTTGATTCTACGACCATCTTAGATGGTGCAGGCGCTGAAACATTATTAGGAAAAGGCGATATGCTATTAAAACGTGCGGATCGCACGCATCGTCTGCAAGGTGCTTTCATACCTGATGATGAAATTTATGCAGTGACTGATTTTATTCGTAAACAATCAGAACCTGATTACATCTTTGAACATGATGCCTTAAAACAACAATTAAAGAATAAGCAAATTATCACAGATGATTTATTCAGTGATGTTGCACGTTTTGTTGTTTCAACGGGTAGTTCATCAATCAACACCATTCAAAAAGAATTTGAAATTGGGTTTAACCGTGCACAACGACTATTTGAAATGATGGAAGAATTTGAAATTGTTTCTAAAGGACAGGGCACAAAAGCAAGAGAAGTTCTCGTCACACCAAGTGAATTAGAAGATATCTTAGCAGATTTAGTATAAGTAAAGGATGGTTAACATGACCGTAAAGAAAGCTTATCAAACCTTATTCATCACCGTTGTCTTTATGATGTTAGCCATCATTTTTTATGCACTTCGGGTTTCTAAATTAACTTTATCTTGGGCAATGTCTGGATTTGCATTTGCCATGATTGTATCCATTTTAACGGTTGTGATGTCGATTAGGGAAACGAAACACTCACGTGAGGTGAGTGACGGTTTCTGGGCAAAACAACGTTTTGAGATCTTGGATTGGTTAACTTTCTTAAGTGTTTCCTTAATGGGAATCTTCTTGGTATTTATGTTTATCATTTTGCCATCCGTTGTGAAATACTCATCGATGTCACCAACACTTCGTGAAGGTGATCGTGTCGTCATTTATCATTTTCAGTATGAGCCTAAACGACATGATATCGTGATTGTTAAAATCGATGAAGAGACCTATTATATCAAACGTGTTCAAGCACTTCCTGGTGATACCATCCGTTTCTATGAAGACGGTTTGGGAAGTTATACCATTCAGATTAATGGCGAATTTCCACAATCTCCTGAAGATATCTTTTATAAAACCGATGAAGCAGGCAAAAATCGAATGGAAGATATGATGGATGGCGAAGTCTTAAAAGAAGGATATTACTTAGTGTTTGGTGATAATGCCAATAACTCTATTGATTCGAGATCATCAGATATTGGTCCAGTACATGAGGACCAAATTGTTGGGAAAGCCATCTTTAGACTATGGCCTTTTGGAGGTCTATCATGATGACAGAAAAACAGATCCAGTGGTTTCCTGGACATATGTTCAAATCGCTTCGTGAGATTAAAGAAAAGATTAAACTTATGGATTTAGTCTTTGTTCTTTTGGATGCAAGACTACCATTTTCATCGATGAACCCTGAACTTCATAAAATTATTAGTCATAAACCCATGTTACTTTTGTTTAATAAGATGGATTTAGCAGACGATCAGATTACAAACCAGTATATAAGATATTATCAACAAGAAGGTTATTATACACTTAAGATTGATGCTGCTAGTGGAAAAAATGTGAATAAGATAAAGCCAATGGCGATGACGATCTTAAAAGAAAAATTAGATCGTGAAAAAGCTAAAGGCTTAAAAATGAGACCTTTGCGCTGCATGATCTTAGGTATACCTAACGTAGGTAAATCAACCTTAATTAATAGGTTATCCAAATCATCAGCAACCAAAACTGCGAACACACCCGGTGTCACCAAGACACAGCAATGGATTAAATTGGGTGATGATTTTGAATTATTGGATACACCAGGCGTTTTATGGCCAAAATTCAATGATCCTAAAGTGGGTTATCATTTAGCCATCACAGGTGCTATCAAAGATAAAATATTACCTGAAGATGATGTCGTATCCTATGCTCTAAATTATTTAAAAACAAACTATCCTAAAAAATTAGAAGAGCGTTATGGCATTACAGATAACATGGATTTTCTAACGATGCTTCATACGATTGGAACCCTGAGGGGTTGTTTACTAAAAGGTGGCGAGTTTGATTATCCACGGATTTATCACATCGTATTATCAGACATTAGAAATAACCATTTAGGAGGGCTTTCGTTTGACAGACCCTAAGATGTATGAATTTGAAGAAAGACTTTATGAGCAAGGTATCACATATGTTGCAGGCGTTGATGAAGCTGGAAGAGGACCTTTAGCAGGACCTGTGGTTGCTGCTGCTGTCATCTTAAAGAAAGGTGCAACCTTCACCTATGTTAATGATTCAAAACAGTTAACCGAAAAAGAAAGAGAACTAGCTTTAGTTGAAATTAAAGAAAATGCTGTTGCTATTGGTATCGGGATGTCATCGGTTCAAGAGATTGATTTAATCAATATCTACCGAGCAAGCAGACAAGCCATGCTATCAGCGATTGCACAACTTAAAGTGAAACCAGAATTCATCTTGAGTGATGCGATGCCTATGGAAATTGATATTCCCATGGAATCCATCATTAAAGGCGACGCTAAATCTGTCTCAATTGCTGCAGCTTCCATCATAGCTAAAACGACACGTGATGCGTACATGGTTGAAATGGACAAGCTCTTTCCATCCTATGGATTTGCAAAACATAAAGGCTATCCTACCAAGGAACATGTGGAAGCAATCAAACACATTTGGAATTCTACCGATTCACAGAAAGACGTATGAGCCGATTAAATCGATGTTAAAGAAAGATTTATTTAATTATGATGAATAAGGGAATGATTCCCTTTTTCTTTTTGTTTATATATATAGAAAGTAAAACTATGGGATTTTATGTAAGATAAGATGATGGAAAAAAGATATATATTAAAGAAATATATATGTGAACAACCAGATAACTTTATACTTGACAATTGAATTGTTTACACTATAATTGATATGGAAATGGAAGTGAATGGCCTTGAGTAAAAAACTCATTATTGTGGAATCGCCATCTAAATCAAAAACAATCGCAAGTTACGTCGGCGACGATGTGCTTGTTTTATCATCGAAAGGACACGTCAGAGATTTATCAACTTCAGGTGTTGATGGACTCGGACTTGATATACATGATCACTTTAAACCAAAGTATGTTGTCATTAAAGGCAAACAAGCTCTCGTTAAAGAATTAGTATCAAAAGCCAAGGGAAGAGATGTCTTAATAGCAACCGACCCGGATAGAGAAGGAGAAGCTATTGGTTGGCATTTAGCTGAACTCTTAAAACTTGATCCAGCATCAGCTAATCGTATCGTGTTTCGAGAAATTACGAAACCTGCCATCTTAGAAGCTTTAAATCATCCACGTCCTATTGATCAACATCTTGTTTACTCACAGGAAGCTAGACGTATTCTAGATCGCATCATTGGTTTTAAGCTCTCAAAACTTTTACAAAATAAGATCAAGTCTAAATCTGCAGGTCGTGTACAGTCGGTTGCACTCAAACTGATCGTCGATCTCGAAAAAGAAATTGAAGCCTTTATTCCAGAAACGTATTATGAAATAGAAGCTCATTTTCCTCATTTTGTAGCAGATTATCAAATTCCTGAAAAGAAAAGATTATCTCAAGAAGAAGCAGAAAAAATCGTTTCTGAATCGACCAATCCTTTCACTGTTAAAGATATTCAGACCAGAGAATCAAAAAGACAACCGAAACCTCCATTTATTACATCAACCCTTCAGCAGGATGCTTCAAGTCATCTTGGTATGAGTGCATCACGTACGATGATGGTTGCTCAAGCACTTTATGAAGGTAAGGAAATTCATGGTGAACTCATCGGTTTGATCACGTATATGAGAACAGACTCAAATCGCTTAGCAGAGCCCTTCATCAATGAAGCTAAACAACATATCTCAACCTATTATGGTGATAAATACTTAGGTAAATATAGCATATCTACAAAGGCGAATGCACAGGATGCCCATGAAGCGATTAGACCAACATCGCTTTCAAGAACACCTGAATCATTAGAACCTTATTTATCAAAAGATGAATTAAAATTATACAAACGTATTTATCAAAGAGCCTTAGCATCACTCATGGCTCCAGCGATCTTTGATATCACAAAAGTTACGCTTTCATCACATGATCATATCTATACAGTTGAAGGTAGCGTCCTACGTTTTGATGGTCATACCAAAGTGTTCCAAGACTCAAAGTCAAAAGATAAAATTCTACCTAAGTTTGAACTCAATCAAGAACTCAACACCAAAGATGTAATCGCGATTGAAAAGGTAACAACACCACCTACACGCTATTCAGAAGCTACCTTAATTAAAGAATTAGAAGCTAAAGGTATCGGTAGACCATCAACCTACGCACAAATCATACAAACATTAAAGAACCGTGATTATGTCAATGTTGAAGATAAACGGTTTATCCCAACCAAACAAGGTAGACTCACCACAGAACAACTTGATCTCTTCTTTGATAAGATCATTAATGTTGAATACACATCACGGATGGAAACTGTCTTAGATGAAATTGCAGAAGGTAAGCAAAAAGGATCCCACCTCATCTCTCGGTTCTATAACAGCTTTATCCCTATGGTTGAAGTTGCAGAAAAGGACATGAAAAAAATTGGACCTAAAGAAACGGGTGAGCTTTGTCCAGTCTGCGGTAAACCTTTAGTCATTCGTAAATCACGCTACGGTGAATTTACGGCATGCTCAGGTTTCCCTTCATGTAAATACATAAAAAAAGATTGACTTTACAAAAAGATTAAGTAGTGATATGATATTCTTGCATCCTGAAAAATAGGATGTTACTTATCCCCTATAAAGGTGTGCCAAGCACACAAATCCCCTAACGATTCCCCTTCTTCTTGGAGGGGAATCACATTTGATAGCAACTTAATTCAGGTGTGATATAATAAAGGGTGAACGATGAATAAAAGGAAAGGATATCCATGAAAACATTCAAAGGAAAACCAATCACATTGCTGGGAGAAACTAAAAAGATCGGTGATATCGCACCGGACTTCCATGCACTTAATACAAAAAGTGAAGTAAAGAGTTTAAAAGACTACAAGTCAAGATACATTATCTTAAACGTTGTGCCATCACTTGATACAACCGTTTGTGACTTGCAAGCAAGAACAGTTAACAGTGAACTCGCAGAAAGAGAAGATGTTACAGTATTAACCATTAGTAACGACCTACCTTTTGCTCAAGCGCGTTGGTGCGGTAATGCAGGATTACAAAATGTTATCACATTATCAGATCATATCGACTTAGATTTCGCAAACAAGTATGGTACATTAATTAAAGAATTAAGACTACAAGCTCGTTCGGTATTTGTCTTAGATGAAAACAGAAGAATCGTTTATCTCGAGTACGTTGATGAGATGAGCCAACACCTACAGTTTGATGAATTGATCAGTTTTGTTAAAAAATTACCGAAAGAATAACTTTCGGTTTTCTTTTTAATCGTGGTATAATATCACAGGATTAGGAGTGAGATTTTGGGATTATTTCAAAAACTATTTTCTAAAAAGCCTAAAAATGAACGCTATCAATTAGGTCTTCATAAAACCAAAGAAAATTTTGGTAATTTAAAACAAGTTCTTGCTCGTTCATCAGTGATTGATGACGCGCTTTTTGATACGCTTGAAGAACTCTTTATTCAAGCAGATATTGGTGTTGATACTGTGATTTACTTCATTGATGAACTCAGAAAAGAAGTCGATCATAAACATATCTCAGATCCCAATGATTTAGCTGAAATCATTGTTGATAAAATGTTTGAAATCTATTTACAAGGTGAACTCGTTTCAACTGACCTTCGTTATGACGAAGGAGAGATGAATGTGTACTTGTTTGTAGGTGTTAATGGTGTCGGCAAGACCACCACAATCGGTAAATTAGCTAAACAGCTCAAAGATGAAGGTAAAAAGGTGATGTTAGTCGCTGGTGATACCTTTAGAGCTGGAGCCATCGATCAACTGATTGAATGGGGAAGACGTTCCAATACGCCTGTATTTCATAAACCTGCAGGTTCTGATCCCTCCTCTGTGATCTATGATGCATTAGAGGTTGCTAAAAAAGAAAAAGTAGATGTGGTCTTATGCGATACAGCGGGTAGACTTCAAACCAAAGTGAACTTAATGAATGAACTTTCCAAAATGAAACGCGTTATTCAAAAATCTCTACCACATGCACCTCAAGAAACGCTTTTAGTCATTGATGCTACAACCGGTCAAAACGGTATGCGTCAAGCAGAAGTCTTCAATGAAGCAACCGAAGTATCAGGCATTGTATTAACCAAATTAGATGGTACAGCTAAAGGCGGTATTGTCTTAGCGATTAGACATATGTATCATCTACCCATTAAATATATTGGTTTAGGTGAAAAGATTGATGATTTGGTTCAATTTGATATTGAACAATATATTTACGGATTATTTAGAGATTTCTTTTAAGGTGAGTTATGGAATCATTTGAGAAAAAAGCATGGATGAATCAACTCTTTGATTTATACGGCCAACTATTAACTGAAAAACAAAGAAGCTACTTTATGCTCTATTACTTTGAAGATTATTCACTTCAGGAGATTGCTGAAGTTTTTGGAGTGAGCAGAAATGCGGTTTTTGATCATTTGAAGAAGGCTGAAGAACATTTAATCTCTTATGAAGACACCTTGAAATGTCATGATAAAAAAGAAAAACGTGCAGCACTGCTTGATACCATTGAAAATAAGGACAATCAAGAGATCATTGATGCACTAAGAAAGTTGGATGAATAATGGCTGAAAATTCTCTATCCTCACGCTTACAAATGGCGATGCGCCGTTTAACAGGCAGAGGTTACTTAACAGAAAATGATATCGATGAGATGATGCGCGAAGTGCGTCTTTCTTTGCTTGAAGCCGATGTCAACTTCAAAGTTGTCAAATCATTTATCGCCAACATTAAAGAAAAAGCTGTTGGTGAAAAAATTCTTAAAGGACTTAATCCAGGACAACAAGTCGTTAAAATCGTTCATGATGAATTAAAGCGTGTCATGGGTGAAGATGCTGAAGGCATCAGTTATAACCTATCGGGCATGACAACGATTATGACCATGGGTCTTCAAGGTTCTGGTAAAACAACAGCTATTGGTAAATTAGCAGTATATATTAGAAAAAATGAAAAGAAAAATGTGTTATTAATCGCAGCAGACGTGTACCGTCCTGCAGCGATTGAACAACTTCAAACCATTGGTAAACAAATTGGTGTTGAAGTGTTTGAAAAAGGTTTAATTGATGCGAGAGACATCGTTAAACAAGGTTTAGCGTACGCCAAAGAAAAGAAATTTGATGTTGTCATCATCGATACTGCGGGTCGTCTTCACATCGATGAAAAGATGATGCAGGAACTCATCGATGTCAAAGCGATAGCAAAACCTAATGAAATCCTTTTAACGGTTGATGCGATGACCGGTCAAGATGCTGCAAATATCTGTAAATCATTCCATGATCAACTCCAAGCAACCGGTGCTATTCTAACTAAATTAGATGGTGACACCCGTGGTGGTGCTGCATTATCCATCAAGGAAGTATCTGGTATTCCCATTAAGTTTGCCTCTTCAGGTGAAAAAATGGATGCCTTTGAGGTTTTCCATCCAGAGCGTATGGCGTCCCGTATTTTGGGTATGGGTGACGTTTTAACATTGATTGAAAAAGCAACCGATGCGATTGATGAAGACGAAGCAAAGAACATGATGGAAAAACTCATGAGCGATTCGTTTAATTATAATGACTTAATGAAACAGTTTAAAATGATTAAACGTATGGGTAGTGTGTCTAAGATTCTAGGTTTCTTACCAGGAGCTGGACAGATGAAACAAGCGATGAATCAAGTTGATGATAAACAATTTGATAAGATGTCTTCACTCATTTCATCCATGACAGAAGAAGAGCGTAAAGATCCTAAACTGATTGATAGTTCCTCAAGACGTAGAGAGCGTATCGCCAAAGGTTCAGGTATGAGTGTTGCTGATCTCAATCGCTTGAGACAAGCACTTGATGCACAAAAGAAAATGATGAAACAAATGATGAACATGGATGAACGACAACTGGAGAGTTTACAAAAGAACCCATCGAAGTTAATGGCTAATCAAAAGGTTAAAAAAGGTAAAGGAAAAGGTAAGGGTCAATTTCGGGTGAGATGACCCTTTTTTTCTCCACAAAGATTGTGGAAAAGTTTGAAAAAATGAGGATGTATAATAAAAGAAAAGGGGAGTATGACATGAAGAGATTGGTACTCATCGACGGTAATTCAATTTTGTTTCGCGCATATTATGCAACAGCATACCCTGGAGCGAAATTGATGCAGACCGCATCGGGCATTTATACAAATGCTGTTTTTGCTTTTGTAGGGATGTTCGAAAAAATCATCACTGATGAAGTGACTGATTGCTTGGTTGCTTTTGACACGAAAGAACCAACCAAAAGACACTTGAGTTACGAAGGCTATAAAGCAGGACGCGTTAAGATGCCTGAAGAACTCGCACAACAAATTCCATTAATCAATGAATATATCACATTATCCGGTGTTAAAGCCTATTCAAAAGCAGGTTATGAAGCGGATGATATTATTGGTACACTTGCTAAACGAGCTGCTCAAGAGGGCGTTTTTGTTGATATTTTTTCATCTGACAGAGACCTTTTACAACTCGTTGATGACCATATCACAGTTAACCTTTTAAAAAAAGGAATGACTGAAGTCGCTAAGTTCACACCGGAATCACTGAAAGAAGCTTATGGTTTAACCCACGAGCAAATGATTGACTTAAAAGCACTGATGGGTGATCCATCTGATAATATTCCTGGTGTTCCTGGTGTTGGTGAAAAAACAGCGGTTAAGCTTCTACAAGAACATCAAACCTTAGAAAAGATTCTTGAAATTAAAGATGATATCAAAGGTAAACTTGGCGAAAATATTAGAAATAACGAACATCTTGCTATTATGAGTAAAGACTTGGTGACCATTGATACTGATGGTGACATCGATTTAACCATTCATGATCTTAAAAAAGAAAGCGTGAAGACACAAGAACTGATGTCTTTTTTCCAATCACTTGATCTTCATGTGTTTGTTAAAAAGATGGAAACTAAAGAAGTAGTTAAAGAAGATTGGACATATCAAGTAGTTACAGATGAAAAGATGTTAGAAAACATTCTTTCTTCTGATATGGCAATGCATGTCGAACTATCTGATTATAACTACCATAAAGCAGATTTATGGGGTATTGGTTTAGCCAAGGACAAATCATATTATTTCATTGATTCAGAAACTGCATTACATTCAAACGTCTTTAAGAACTACTTAAATAATTCAAAAATGACCAAATGGGTCTATGACTTTAAAGCTATCAAAGTTTTCTTGCTTTGGCATGGTTTAGACATTCAAGGTGTCACATTTGATTTATTGCTATCTAGTTATCTCATCAACTCTCATCTTGGGAAAGAAGAGTTCAAACGAGTTGTATCAGCGTTTAACTATGAAGATATCTTATATGATGATGTTGTTTATGGTAAGGGAGCTAAAAAAGGCTTACCTGAAAAAGAGGTTTATGCACATCATATTGTCTCTAAAGCAAAAGCCATTTATGAACTTAAAGCATCTCAACTTAAGACCTTAGAAGAGCAACAACAGTTAGAACTATTAAACGATCTTGAGATCCCGTTATCTGAAGTACTTGCAGAAATGGAATATCAAGGACTTTATGTTGATCAAGAAGAACTCAATCGACAAGCTAAAGACTTGAAAGAAAGAATTCAAAAAATTGAAGAAGAGATTATTGATTTAGCAGGTGAAAACTTTAACATCGGGTCACCTAAACAACTTGGTGAAATCTTATTTGATAAACTCAACTTACCCAATGGTAAAAAAACAAAAACAGGTTATTCAACATCTGCAGAAGTTTTAAATGAACTTAAAAAGTATCATCCCATTATTGAAAAGATTTTAGATTATCGTCAATTAACTAAGTTATTCTCTACTTATATTGAAGGACTAAAAGCAAACCTATTTGATGACGGTAAAGTTCATACCATCTACATGCAAGCTTTAACGACAACAGGTAGACTTTCTTCACTCGATCCAAATCTACAAAATATCCCCATTCGTACTGAAGAAGGAAGAAAGATTAGAAAGATTTTCATTCCACAACAAGGTCATGTCTTTATTGGAGCTGACTATTCACAAATTGAACTGAGAGTCTTAGCATCCATGGCTTCTGTACAAGCCTTAATTGATGCCTTCAATCAAGATTTAGATATTCATACAAAGACTGCACAAGATGTATTCCACGTTGAAGAGGTTACCTCTGATCAACGTCGTGCAGCTAAAGCCGTCAACTTCGGTATTATTTATGGTATTGGTGCTTGGAGTTTATCTGAAGATATCAAAGTAACACCGAAAGAAGCACAAGCTTTTATAGATCGTTATCTAGCGATTTATCCAGAGATTAAAACCTATATGGAAGATATTGTCATCTTTGCGAAACAACATGAGTATGTTGAAACACTGATGCACCGAAGAAGATACATTCCTGAACTTAAATCTCCTGTCTTCACACAGCGTGCATTTGGTGAAAGAACTGCGTTAAACGCACCCATTCAGGGTAGTGCTGCAGATATCTTAAAAAAAGCGATGGTTGATTTATATCACTATCTAAAAGACAACAAAAAGAAATCACGCATTCTACTCCAGGTACACGATGAACTCATCTTAGAAGTACCTGAAGATGAAGTAGAAGAAATGAAAGAAATTGTTCCCAAAATGATGGGAGATGCGATCAAACTGAAAGTTGAACTCAAGACCTCATGTGATGTTGGTTCAACATGGTATGATCTCAAATAGGAGTTATATGCCAGAATTACCTGAAGTAGAAACTGTTCGAAGAACACTTGAACGATTAATCGTTGGTGAAACGATTGTCGATTTAAATATCATTTATTCCCCCATTGTTCAGATGGACGCAAGTGAGTTTAAACAAGCAGTTCAAGGACAAACCATCCAAGCCATCCATCGTATGGGTAAATATCTCATCTTTCTACTAGATCAACATGCCTTAGTCATTCATTTACGTATGGAAGGAAGATTCTATCTATATGGTCAAGACCATATTGCAACAAAACATGAACATATCATCTTTCATTTATCATCAGGTAAACAACTGATATATCATGATGTGAGAAAGTTTGGTACGATGGATCTTTTGACAATCACGAACTATCATCAAGAAGAACCCCTATGTCGTTTAGGAAAAGAACCCCAAGATATCATCTTTGAAGACTTTTATCAAACCATCAAAAAAAGACAAACCGAGATTAAAGCTATCTTACTCGATCAACATGTGATTAGTGGTTTAGGAAATATCTATGTCGATGAAACACTGTTTAGATCAAAGATACATCCTACTCGAAAAGGAACTTCTATCAAAAAAGATGAAGCACATCTGATCTTAGAATCAGCTAAGTGGGTTTTAGGAGAAGCGATTAAACAAGGTGGCACAACCATTAGAACCTTTAGGGTCATGGAAGGTGTACACGGCAGATTTCAACATGAATTGGCTGTCCACACCAAAGTTGGCCAACCCTGTCCGATATGTGGCACACCCATTCAAAAAATCAAAGTCAAGGGACGTGGAACATATGTCTGTCCAACCTGTCAAAGATAAACAGCTCATCATCGGTTTAACCGGTGGTATTGCCAGTGGTAAAACAACTGCATCTCGTATCTTTAAAGCATGTCACATTCCCATCATCGATTCAGATCACATCGTTAAAGAACTTTGGGCACATGACAAATCGATGAGACAAGAGATTGAAGATGCATTTGGATATACCATGGATGAATCTGGAATCAAGCGTTTAACACAAGACATCTTTTCTAACGATGATAAACGAAAAGTTTTAAACAGAATCATTCATCCCAGAGTCTTCAAACGCATCGAAGATTTAAAAGAAGAATTATATCATGAACCCATTATTATGATTGATATGCCACTTCTCATTGAAGTGGGTTATCAAAAAGAAGTTGACATCACAGTTTTAGTTTATGTCGATCAACAAACACAATTAAAACGCTTAATCGCTCGCGATCATTTAAGTGAAAACGATGCGTACATGCGTATCAACAGTCAAATGTCATTGGAGGAAAAGAAAGCTCATGCTGATGTGATCTTAGATAATAGATCTGATACACATCAACTTGAAAAGCAGATTATTAGCTTTCTGAACAGTTTAAAACATGAAGAATAGTAGCCTATTTCAAATTCAATCACAAACCGATTTATCAGCAGCTGACTTCAAAGTCTTAGCGCTTTTATATCAACCCCTTATGGGTTTAGAAGCACATGCACTTTATACAACGCTCTATCAATTGGTTAATAAAACTGGACGGTCGAGTTATACTCATACCGAACTTTTTGATCTTCTGAATTTGAAACAAGCTGACTTTCTCAAAATGAGATACAAACTAGAAGCGCTAAACCTTTTGGTGACCTACCAAAAAGAAGATGAATACATCTATCAGATGAAAGCTCCGTTAACTGCTAAAAGCTTTTTAGTGGATACCATCTTTGGATCGTATTTACAATCTGAGATTGGTGAGAAAAATGTCAATTTACTTACCAGTATCTTCAAGATTGATATCATGCCAACCGATGGTTATGATAACATCACGAAATCATTTGATGAACTCTATGAATTTAAGAGTTTAAATCTCTTATCCGTTGATCATCCTCTTCAAGGAAGAACATCGAATGGTGGATCACATCTGAATTATCAATTCAATTACTCATCATTTATTGAACATTTACCAGAACGTCTCAAGACATCACAAGTTTTAACAGAAAAGTTTAAAGATCAAATCAATAAGATTGCATTTGTTTATCAGTATGATGTGAGTGACATGGTACAAATCTATGAACAAGCGAGTAAATCTAACCGCATGATCACATTTGCTCAACTTAACTTAAAAGCGAAACAGCACTACGAAGAAAAACATCAACTCTTAACCGTTAAGAAGAAAGAATCATCACCAACGATGATTGATCAAGTCGCACCACAAGTCATTATTCAAAAATATGCTAAAACCGATCAACAGGGTCTAGCTTTACAGACAGCCACACAACTCTTAGAGAGAAACGCTGTTGAACCAGGTATTATTAACGTGATCTTAATGCTTGTGTTAAAACATAAAGATGGTGTCCTACCCAATATCAATTACATGGAAAAGGTATTACATGATTGGCTAAACAAAGGTGTTCAAACGACAGAGGATGCGATTAAGCATTCATCAAGTTTAGAAACACAGTATGAAACGAGAAAGAAAACTGAACGCGTCAGCGTGAAAGAGCCTGATTGGATGGATGAATACATTCAAGAGCTTGCTAAAATGGAGGGATAACCCATGACATTTGAAGAAATGAGAAAAGTTGTCTTAACCGATCCTGAAACAAAGAACCTAAAAATCTCCGATGTTGATCTCTATAAGGTTTATATTTACCTACAAGATCGTGATCAAAACATTAAGGATGGCTACAAGCCTGTCCTCAAGACAGATCCTTACATTGAAATTGTTTATGAACCAACAAAAGAAAAAGAAGTCGAACTTAAACGACAAAAGATTCGTAAACACTTAAAGTTCTATGACAGTGAAATCTATATTCAAGATGCTTCTTTATCGCGCTTTGAAGTCTTTAATGATGAAAGAGAAAAAGCGTATAGACTAGCTCAAGAGTTTATCGATAACTACCGTAGAGACCACTACATGAAAGGTTTATACATTTACGGGAAATACGCAACCGGAAAAAGTTATTTACTTTCAGCGATAGCTCAAGGCTTAGCTGAAAAGAACATCACTGTACTATTCGTTTACATGCCAGATCTTGTCAGATCGATTAGACAAGGTATGAATGAAGGAAACATGGAAGAACGAATTAATCAACTCAAACAAGCAGACATCCTCATGATGGATGATGTTGGTGGTGAAAATATGACACCATGGTTCAGAGATGAAGTTTTAGTTCCGATTGTGCAATACCGTTTATCAGCGAAGTTACCTGTCTTTATGTCATCCAATTATGAGTATGTAGGTCTTGTTGATGTCATGACTGTCACAAAGGATGAAACGAACCGTGTAAAGGCAGCTCGCCTCATTCAACGCATCAAAGATTTGATGACCTATGTGAAATTAACGTCTGATCAATACCCAGAACGATAGGACTTGCAAAACCATTGTTTAGTGATATAATGATTGTAGAACGATGAAGAGGACATGATGATGTCACCTATAGCGACGCAGGACGGTGAAAGCTGCGAACGACTAGTTACTCCCTCAGAGTTGGCCTCGAAAGATGTGCCCGGTTCACCCCGTTAAAGGTAGGATAAGTGCTAGCTATGCTAGAACTAAGGTGGTACCACGCAAACATAAGCGCCCTTAGCCATAAGGGTGTTTTTTTATTTTTAATCATAAAAGGAGTGAAAGATATGATTCAATTAACGTTTCCAGATGGAAGTATCAAAGAATTTAACAAAGGAATTAGTGCATTCAGTGTAGCTGAAAGCATCTCAAGTGGCTTAGCTAAAAAAGCGATTGCTGCTGTATTTAACAAGCAGTACATTGAATTATCAAGAACATTAGAAGAAGATGGTGTGATCGAAATATTAACAGAAAAAGATCCACGTATCTTAAATGTCATCAACCATAGTACAGCTCACCTCATGGCTCAAGCGATTAAGCGTCTCTACCCAAACGCTTGTTTTGGTGTGGGTCCAGCCATTGATGAAGGTTTTTATTATGATGTTGATTTCGGTGATGTTAAAGTCACTGATGAAGATTTAGTCAAGATTGAAAAGGTGATGACTGAACTAGCTCAAGAAGACTTTTCAATTGTTAGAAAAGAAGTTTCTTACGAAGAAGCTAAGCAATTATTTGCACATGACCCATATAAACTTGAACTCATCGAAGAGTTTAAGAATGATGGTTTAACGGTTTACAGTCAAGGTGAATTCACTGATCTTTGCCGTGGTGGTCACGTGCCATCAACCAAGATGTTAAAGCACTTCAAACTTCTTAATTTAGCAGGTGCTTATTGGCGTGGTAATTCTGATAATAAGATGCTTGTTCGTATATATGGCACATCTTTCTTATCTAGGAAAGATTTAGATGCGCATCTTTTACTTCTTGAAGAAAGAAAACAAAGAGATCACCGTAAACTTGGTAAAGAACTCGATTTATTCTTAATTTCTAAAGAAGTAGGTGCAGGTCTTCCTTTCTGGCTTCCTAAAGGAGCAACCGTCAGACGCGTTATTGAAAGATACATCACAGATAAAGAAATCTCTTTAGGTTATTTCCATGTGTATACACCAATTTTAGCGAATGTCGATTTATATAAGACCTCAGGTCACTGGGATCATTATCAAGATTCAATGTTCCCACCTATGGACATGGGGGATGGTGAAATGCTCGTCATTCGTCCGATGAACTGTCCTCACCACATGATCATGTATAAGAATGATGTTCATAGCTATCGTGAACTTCCTTTACGTATTGCTGAATTAGGTATGATGCATCGCTATGAAAAGAGTGGCGCACTATCTGGTCTTCAACGCGTTCGTGAAATGACGTTAAATGATGCGCATATTTTCGTACGTCCTGATCAAATAAAAGATGAGTTTAAACGTACGGTATCCTTAATGCTTGATGTGTATAAAGATTTTAACATCACAGATTATGAATTCCGTTTAAGCTATCGTGACCCACAAGATTCTCATAAGTATTTCCCAGATGATAACATGTGGAATGAAGCAGAGAAAATGTTAAAAGAAGCGATGGATGAAATCGGAGCTCCTTATTATGAAGCAGTAGGTGAAGCTGCGTTCTATGGTCCTAAATTAGACGTTCAAGTGAAGACAGCTTTAGGAAATGCAGAAACACTATCAACCATTCAAATTGACTTCTTACTCCCACAACGTTTTGACTTAACCTATGTTGGTGAAGATGGTAAGAATATTTATCGTCCCGTTGTCATCCATAGAGGTATTGTCTCAACGATGGAACGTTTTGTTGCTTATTTGATTGAAGAATATAAAGGTGCATTCCCCTTCTGGTTAGCTCCTGTTCAGGTGAAGGTTTTACCTGTTAATGTGCAACATCATATGGACTATGTCATGAATATCCATGAAGCATTAAAACAAAAAGGTATTCGTGTTGAAAGTGACTTAAGAGAAGAAAAATTAGGTTACAAGATCAGAGAAGTTCAAACGATGAAGATTCCATATTCACTTGTTTTAGGTGACAAAGAAAAACAAGAAGGATTAGTCACATATCGTAAATATGGTGAAACTGAACAGGTGACTGTGCCATTTGATGCATTTATCGGTATGATTTTACAAGAAAATAAAAAATAATCAAAAATAATATATACAGTATTTAAAATAATATGATATAATAATGACGGTAAAAAACAATTGAGGGGGGATATACAATGTCCAGTTTAACTGGTTTTGGTATGATTGCTGTTATCGTCATTATTTTAGTTGTACTACTTTTTTCCTTAGGGGATAAAGAAGAGTGATTTTATGTTGAACAAAGGGGTGACATCATGTTAGAAGTCAAAAACGCACGTATGCTCTACGGTGATTTGGTAGCTGTCGACAGACTATCATTTACCATAAAACCTGGAGATATTTTTGGTTTGCTCGGTACGAATGGTGCTGGGAAAACAACGACTTTCCGTATGATTATGGGTTTATTAGAACCCACGGAAGGTGAGGTCCTATACGAAGGACAGCATGTCGGTTATCATAACGTCAATGAAATTGGTTATATGATTGAAGAACGTTCTTTATTGACAAAAGTGACCGTTAAAGAACTCATGTTATATTTTGGTCAATTAAAAGATATGGAACCTAAAGTGATTTTAGAACGTCTCGATTATTGGTTAGATCGTTTTGGCATCACGGAATATAAAAACAAGAAGATTAAAGAACTATCTAAAGGTAATCAACAAAAAATCCAGTTTATTTCAGCCATTATCAATAACCCTAAATTATTGGTATTAGATGAACCATTTTCTGGGTTAGACCCCATTAACACCAATCTTTTTGTTGAAGTCATCAGAGACTTTCAAAAACAGGGTGCCATGGTCGTCTTTTCATCGCATCAACTTGATCACGTGGAATCTTTCTGTGAAGAACTTATCGTCTTAGAGAAAGGCAAAGTAATTATCGAAGGACGCATCGAACAAGTTAAAAAAGATTTTAAGAAACAAAACATCAAGATCAAAGGCGATGTCGATGCTGAAGCACTCAAACAAATTCCTGGTGTTTTCCAAGTGATTGAAAATGTGGATCAAACGATTGTTAAAATCGAAAATGATGATGTAGCAGCTTCCGTCTTTGACTATGTGAAGACATGCAAAAACATCACGAAATATGATGTTGAACAAGCATCATTATCCGAAATATTTATTGCAAAGGTAGGTAAATCACATGAAGAAGTTTAAATTTCTTGTTAAATACGGCCTACTCAAACGTATCGCACGTAAATCATTTATTATTGCTAACTTAGTGATTGCCATCTTATCGATATTAATTATCAACTTACCTGCCATTATTGAATTATTTGGTGGTAATGATGATCAAATGACTGATCTACAAATCGATATCATTAACGATATTGGAGCAACCACACTTGCTACAGATTTAGAAAATCAGTTTAATCTAGGTTTACCTTCACCCTTCTTCATGGTGGATGAAATTGTATCCTTAGACCTTGATACATTCTGGGCTGATGAAGAAACTGATATGCTGATTACATTTGAAGGAACCCTTAATGATCCTGTCATCACGGTATACAGTAAGTATCCTGATATGAATGCAGGTATCATGAACCAAGTTGAACTTCAACTGATTAGTTATCAATTAGGTGGCGCTTATGAAAGACCGCTGTTTAATACGGTTATGGCACCTGATTATGAAGATCCTGAAGCAGGAATGATGGTAGGATCGATTTCAAGTTTACTCATTCTACCACTCTTTATTTTAGTTACCATGGCAACACAGTTTGTGGGTGTTGATATCATTGAAGAAAAATCAACCAAAGCGATTGAAACTATTATCGCGAGCGTTCCTGCAAACACACATTTCTTATCTAAGATAGTTGCAGCTATTTTCTTTGTGATCATCCAAGGTGCTCTCATCCTATTCTATGGGGTGCTCGCATCACTCGTTGCGAAATTATTCCAATCTGCACCGATGATCAATTTACCTCAAGGTGAAGGTTCATTGCTTGATTATTTAGGTCAAATTTTACCTAATTGGCCCATCTTGTTATTGATGACTATCCTATTTATCGTTGTTGGAACACTCTTCTATTTAGTTGTTGCAGCTTTATTTGCATCCATGGCTGTTACACAAGAAGATTATCAACAGTTCCAATCACCGCTCATGCTCATGTTACTTGGTGGTTTCTACATTGGTATCTTTGCACCGATGGCTGGTGGTGAAGGTTTCATGAAGATTATGGCATTTGTTCCAATCTTCGCACCGATGGTTGCCCCAGTTGCTATGGCTGGAGGATCCATGACGATTTTACAAGGTGTGATTGCACTCATTGTTTTAATCGCATTCTTAGCAGTGATGGTTTATTTTGCATCACCGGTGTATAAAGTTGCCATTCTGAATTATGACCAAACGAAGTTTTTCAAACGTGTTGGTGATAACTTCAAAAAAGCATTCCATCGTAGTAAAAAAACTGAATAAAACAAAAAAGGGAAGAAATCTTCCCTTTTCTATTGTTTATTCAATGAATTGATGTTCTCTCATATAGGCTTCAATCTGATCAAGATAAGAAGCATGTTCATCAGAAACCCTGATGGTGAATATTTCTCCCTTGGCTAAGCCTAAGCTCATAATCGCCATAATTGATTTAGCATCCGCTGTAAAATCTTTATGGATGAGATGAACATCCACAGGTAAAGATGCAATAAACATGACAAAATTCGTTGCAGGACGAGCATGTAATCCTGATTCTGATATCAGTTGATACGTTCTTTCCATTATGAATCTCCTTCCAAGACTATCCATTTTTTAATTTCGCGAAGCACATGTTCTTCACTATCGTATTTTAACACGTTTTGTGCAGTTTGACATAATATCTCATAGGAATTAAGGTGTAAAACCCTTCTCATCTTAAGGATTTCACTAGGTGTCATCGATAATTCATCGACACCTAAACCAAGAAGAAGTGGTCCTTGAATGAGACTAGACGCCATTTCACCACATACAGAAACAGGAATTTTAGCATCATGAGCTGCCTGTGTGACACGACTTATCATCTGCAAGATGACAGGATGACAAGGTTGATAATAGGAACTTAAATTTTCATTAGTACGATCTGCAGCAAACGTATATTGGATGAGATCATTGGTACCAATGGAAAAGAAATCAACCTCTTTAGCTAAAGCATCAGCTAACATAACTGCTGAAGGTACTTCAATCATGATACCTAACTGGTAGTTGCCATAGGGTATACCAGAAGCATCTAAATCTTTCTTTAGTTCCTTGATAATTTTTTTAACGGATACTATTTCTTCTTTTGTTGAAATCATCGGAATTAAAATGTGTAAGTTGCCATAGACACTGGCACGTAATAAAGCTCTTAACTGAACTTTAAAGATGTCTGGTTTCGATAGTGATAAACGGATAGCACGATTCCCTAAAAAGGGATTTAATTCATGTTCTAAGGTGAGATAAGGTAAGTATTTATCGCCACCAATATCCAAGGTTCTAATCACAACTTTTTGATCATGCATCTTTGTTAGGACCTCTTGATAAGCAAGAAATTGTTCTTCCTCAGAAGGCATTTCTTTTTTATCCATATAGAGAAGCTCTGTGCGGAAAAGTCCAATACCTTCAGCGTCATGTGCAAAGACTAAGTCAACATCTTTAGGTGTGCCGATATTAGCAAGTAACTTGGTTTCATAACCATCTACCGTACGTGAGGGTAGTCCTATATAAGATGATAGTGAAGAAAGGTGAGTCAGATATTTTTGGATTCTTTCTTCATAATCAAGACGCGTCGTATCATCATAGTTTAATAAAACTTTGCCAGAAAAACCATCAATGATAACTTCATCACCATCACGAAGTTTCTTTAAGGCATCTTTAACACCTGCAACTGCAGGAAGGTTTAAAAGTCGTGCAATAATGGCGCTATGTGAGGTCATGCCACCTTGTTCGGTGATAAAACCTTTAATATACGTGGTATCTAATTGTGTAGTTTCAGAGGGTGTTATATCTTCACTGACTAAGATGACGTTGTCTTGGATCAAGGATAGATCAGATGTTTCAAGTCCAAGTGCATGTGATAAAATGCGTTCAGATACATCCTTTAAGTCGATGGCGCGTTCTCTTAAATATTCGTTATCTAAATCACTAAAAAGTCTTAAGAAACGATCAACAACGGTTTGTAAAGCGTAAGTGAGATTGCATTGCTCATGACGAATCATTGATTCGACTGATGTTTTAATTTCTGGATCATCAGCAATCATTAAATGTGCATCAAAAATCTTTGATGTTTCCTCACCAAAACGCTCAATCGATTTTGATTTCAATTTTTCAATTGCTAGTTTGGTTTTATGAATCGCATCATGATAGCGTTTAATCTCTAGTTCTGGATCCATGACAAGTGATTTTTGTGTATCAATTTTGGGTTTATGAAGTTTATAGATTTTGGCAATTGCATAACCTTTACTAACGGGAATACCTTTGATCATGAGGTGCCTCCAGCATCGTTTGTGCATCACTAGTGATGCATCATAGTTTCATTATAGCCTAAATTGAATGAAAATTGATGAAAAACCACAATTTCTCGTTTTCATTGGCAAGAATCACTTCTAGTGTTATAATGGTTTCGAGGTGAAACGAATGACATCATATGATGAATTACGTAAACGGATTGATGAGATGGTTGATCCAGGATTTAACCTTCCTTTTAAACAGGTAGGCGGTATTAAAAAACTCGTGGTTGGTCCAACGGGTGTTGTCGAACTAGAACTTTATGTGAAAGACAAACAAAAAAATGAACAGGCTTTAAAAATTCAAGTGATTAAGCTTGTTAAAATTGAACTTGGTTTCCCAGGTATTAAGATTGATTTCTTTGAATCAGAATATATTCCTGAAGGCGAAAAACCAATTAAATATCTTGCAGTAGCAAGCGGTAAAGGCGGTGTCGGTAAATCATCAGTAACTGCCAATTTAGCATACGCACTTATCCGTCAGGGTAAGAAAGTAGGTATCATTGATGCCGATGTCTATGGTCCATCCATTCCAAATATTCTTAGAATGGAAATTGTACCACTTGATTCAACAGAAGATGAAAAGATGATTCCTCTGGTTAAAGATGGTGTTGAAGTGATATCAACAGAATTCTTTATGCCACCTGAAAAGCCTTTGATGTGGCGTGGTCCAATGTTAGGGAAAATGCTTGTCCATTTTTTCAGTGGTGTCAAATGGCAAGATCAAATTGATTTGATTCTAATCGATTTACCCCCAGGAACAGGTGATGTTGCACTCGATGTGAAAACCTATGTTCCAAAGAGTAAAATTTTAGTTGTCACAACACCTCATGTGAACGCATCACATGTTGCCGTTAAGGCAGGTATCGGTGCTCAAAATATTGGTCACGAAGTGATTGGTGTTGTTGAAAACATGAGCTACTACTTTAACACATGCTCAAAAACAAGAGAATTTATTTTTGGTCAAGGTGGCGGCGACACTGTAGCTAAGAAATTAGGCGTTCCCGTACTCGGTCAAGTTCCTATTGGACAGCCAGAAAAGGGACACTACGTATTTACAGCAAAAGACGAAGCTGGTAAAATCTACGATGACATCGCGATGAAGGTCATCCAAGAGATGGAAATCTAAAAAATGAACTGGCTAACACTGTTAGCCTTTTTGTTTAAAAAAAATATGTTTTAAAATTAAATAATAACGATTTCTTAATGAAATCGATTGACAAGTACGCATAAAATGCGTATATTAATAAGCGTTGGAGGAACGATGATGAAAAAGAAAATTCTTATTATTGGTGGTGTTGCCGGTGGTGCAACAACTGCTGCACGTCTCAGACGTCTTGATGAATTTGCAGAAATCATACTTTTTGAACGTGGCGAATTTATCAGCTTTGCAAACTGTGGTTTACCCTATCACATCGGAGGAGTCATCAGCTCTAGAGATGCGTTAGTCGTACAAACAGCAGAAGACATGCATAAAAAATTTAATGTTGATGTCAGAACATTTCATGAAGTTTTATCGATTGATCGCAAACGTCATGAAGTAAAAATTAGTGATTTAAAAAATGGACAAACCTATACAGAAACCTATGACAAACTTGTGATGTCAACAGGTTCTCAACCGATTAAGCCACCTATTCCAGGAATCAATGAAGCTAAAAATTTATTCACATTAAGAAACATTCCTGACATGGATCAAATCAAAGCGTTTATCAAAGAACAAAAACCTAAAAAAGCAGCTGTTATTGGTGGCGGTTTTATTGGCGTTGAAATGATGGAAAACCTACATCATTTAGGCATGAAGGTCACCTTGATTGAAATGGCGCCTCAAATCATGAACATGTTTGATTTTGAAATGGCTCAAATCATGCATCAACATATCGTTGAACAAGGTATCTCACTGATTTTAAATGATGGTGTTAAATCATTTGATCAAGAAGGCAAACAAATCACGTTAGCAAGTGGTACAAAGGTCATGACAGACTTAATCATTTTTGCGATTGGCGTCAAGCCAGATAACAAACTCGCTAAAGATGCTGGTTTAGAGTTAACAGAACGCGGTGCAGTCAAAGTTGATGAACACATGTTAACAAGTGATCCAGATATTTACGCGATTGGTGATGTTGTTGAAGTGCCACATATCGTTTCAAAGAAACATATGTTAGCTGCTTTAGCAGGTCCTGCTAACAAACAAGGAAGATTTGTTGCTAACCACATCTGTGGTATTGATGATACCTATGAAGGTACACTTGCAACATCTGCTGCTAAATTATTAGATCTTAATATCGCATCAACAGGGTTAAGTGAAAAGACACTTAAACAATTGAATATGCCCTATAAGGCGATTCATATTCACCCAACGTCACATGCAAGTTATTACCCAAATGCTGAACCTATGGCACTTAAGGTATTATTCAACCCAGAAACTGAAGAAATTTATGGTGCGCAAGCTGTTGGTGGTGAAGGTGTTGATAAGCGTATTGACGTCATCGCAACCGCTATTTACGCAAAATTAAAAGTGACTGCGTTAAAGAATCTTGATTTAGCGTACGCACCTCCATTCTCATCTGCGAAAGATCCAGTTAATATGATCGGTTTTGTTGCAGATAACATCCTAAAAGGTATGGTTGACACCATCACATGGAATGAAATGCATGAATTAGCTGCAAAAGGTTCGTTTGTTTTAGATATTAGAGAACGTCCAGAATATATGCTTGAGTATCTTCCAGGTTCAGTCAACATCCCATTGACAGAACTACGTGATCGTTTAAATGAAGTTCCTAAAGATCAACCCATTTACGTTTACTGTCATGTAGGTACGAGAGGTTATACAGCATCACGTATTCTAAAACAAAATGGTTTTAACGTTAAAAACTTAGATGGTGGATTTAAATCATACTCATGTGTTTATGATCATGATGGCAGTGAAATCTGTTTCACATTGATTGATGAACTCGGTATCCCAGTTGTTGATCAAAAGAAGATGGAAGAAGCAGTTCCTGTCGTTGATGAAAAGAAAGTTAAACTAAGTGTCGATGCATGTGGTCTACAATGTCCAGGTCCAATTGTTAAAGTTTATCAGACAATGCAAGAAATGCATGATCAAGAAATTCTTGAAGTCAAAGCAACCGACCCAGGCTTTATGAAAGATATTCAAGCATGGGCAGATAAAACAGGTAATACATTATTAAACATCGAAAAAGAAGGCAAAGTCATTACCGCTTATTTAAAGAAGGGTGCACCAAAACAACCTAAGCAAGGCTTTGAAGTTAAAGAAGGTCCTCAAGGTACAACGATTGTTGTCTTCAGCCAAGATTTAGATAAAGCTATCGCTGCATTTATTATCGCATCCGGTGCGAAATCACTTGGTAAAGATGTATCCTTATTCTTCACATTCTGGGGATTAAATATTCTTAGAAAGACGAAGAAAGTCAGAGTTAGAAAAGCATTTATTGAAAAGATGTTTGGCTTTATGATGCCAAGAGGTACAAAGAAACTTCCTATTTCTAACATGAATATGTTAGGCATGGGTCCTAAGATGATCAAAGGCATTATGAAGAAAAAGAATGTTGATTCATTAGAAACCTTAATGGCGAATGCTCAAGCGATGGGTGTTAAGATTGTTGCCTGCGCAATGAGTATGGATATCATGGGTATTAAAGAAGAAGAATTGATTGATGGTGTTGAAGTTGCAGGTGTAGCAAGCTATCTTGCAGATACAACATCAGCTAACCACAACCTCTTCATCTAATAATCATGATAAAAATGATTGACTGTCTCATGGGTTCATGATATGATGTTTTAGGATGATAATAATTCATTTTAAAACACATTAAGGAGAATATAAAATTCATGAAAACAGCTAATCCTGCTCCACTTGGATTACTCGGTTTTGGTATGACAACGATTTTACTTAACTTACACAATGCTGGACTTATTCCACTATCCATGGTGATTATTGGTATGGGCGTTGCATTAGGTGGGTTGACACAGATCGTTGCTGGTTTACAAGAATTAAAACAAGGTAATACCTTTGGTGGTACAGCATTTACTGCGTATGGGTTCTTCTGGTTAAGTTTAGTCATCATTTGGTACTTTCCAAAAGCTGGACTTGAAGCAGACAAGATTTCAATGGGCTACTATTTAGCTATTTGGGGCTTATTCACCACATTTATGTTCATTGGTACATTAAAGCATAACATGATTACGCGCATTGTCTTCGGTTCATTAGCACTGTTATTCTTTACATTAGCACTTGGTGATTTCACAGGTATTCATGAAATCACGGTTGTTGCTGGTATCATTGGTATCTTCTGTGGTTTCTCAGCTTTCTATAGCGCAGTTGCTCAAGTTATTAACCAAGAATTCGGTAAAAAAGTTTTACCTATGTAGTTTACAAAATGAAAAAGCGAGTAAAATCTACTCGCTTTTTTTGTTAGTTTATCTTATTTAATATCTTTAAATTTAACAATGGGTTGTCTAGCCGCCTTCGCTTCATCCAAACGTCTTACGATGGTGTTGTGTGGTGCAGTTTTAACAAGTTCAGGTGTTTCTAACGATTCTTTAACGATTGTTCTCATCACGTTGATGAATTCATCTAACGTTTCTTTAGACTCAACTTCAGTTGGTTCAACCATCATGGATTGACTAAAGATCAAAGGGAAATAAATCGTTGGTGCATGGAAACCATAGTCGAGTAAACGCTTGGCAATGTCAAGTGTCTTAACATTGGTAGATGTGTCCTTTAAGCCATCAAACACAAATTCATGTAAGCAGTGTCCATCAATGGGAAGCTCAAATAAATCTTTGAGTGAGTCTTTGATATAGTTCGCATTTAAGACAGCCATCGGTCCGATATCAGATAGGTGTTCGTTTCCAAATGTCATGATATACACGTAAGCTCTAATATAGACGGATGCGTTACCGTAGAATAAACCGAGTTTACCAATCGAATCGTGTGCTTGATCAAAGTAGTATCTTTCTCCGCTCTTTCTAACAACAGGATTGGGTAAGAATTCAACAAG
>Ga0116152_10000191_pt1 | contig 49423 bp, 53 predicted proteins | sample AD_UKC119_MetaG_FD_89894 | JGI IMG/M metagenome (GOLD analysis project Ga0116152, IMG submission 89894) | Active sludge microbial communities of municipal wastewater-treating anaerobic digesters from Hong Kong - AD_UKC119_MetaG | ecosystem: Engineered > Bioreactor > Anaerobic > Digestate...
CCTCGTAATGCGCGATTAGCTCGTCGGCCGGGCTGCGCCCGGTCTCGACGGACTCGCGCAGGCTGTCGAGGAAATGCCGCTCGTCCGGGACCAGTCCGCCAACGCCGGGACGGGCCCGCGCCTTAAGCCCGCCATCGGCGATGGCCACCGCGTCGCGGGCGAGATCGAGCAACTTCGTCCCGCCGGCACCGCCCGCCAGCCCCTCGACCGAGGCCGAGACGCGCAGCGCCTCGCGGGTCTCGGCGTCGAGCCCCTTGGCCAGATCCCAGGCCGCTTCCAGCGCGGCGTCGTCATAGAGCAGCCCAACCCAGAAGGCCGGCAGCGCGCAGAGCCGCCGCCAGGGGCCGCCGTCGGCGCCGCGCATCTCGATAAAGCGCTTCAGCCGCGCCTCGGGGAAGATCGTGGTGAGGTGGTCGGCCCAGTCCGACAGCGTCGGCACCTCGCCCGGCAGCGCGGGCAGTTGGCCTTTCAGGAAGTCGCGGAAGGACTGGCCGAGCGCGTTGATATACTTGCCGTCGCGATAGACGAAATACATCGGCACATCGAGCGCGTAATCCACATAGCGTTCGAACCCCATGCCGTCCTCGAAGGCGAAGGGCAGGGTGCCGGTGCGCGCCGGGTCCAGATCGCGCCAGATGCGCGAGCGCCAGGACTTGTGGCCGTTCGGCTTGCCCTCGAAAAACGGCGAATTGGCAAACAGCGCCGTTGCCACCGGTTGCAGCGCCAGCGCCACGCGGAACTTCTGCACCATGTCGGCCTCGGACGCAAAGTCGAGGTTCACCTGAACCGTGCAGGTGCGCCGCATCATCTGCGTGCCATGGGTGCCGACGGTCTGCATGTAGTTGTCCATCAGCCGGTAGCGCCCCTTGGGCATGAGCGGCATGTCGTCATGCGTCCAGATCGGTGCCGCACCCAGGCCGATGAACCCGACACCGATCCCGTCGGCGATGGATTTCACCTCGCGCAGGTGTTCGTTCACCTCGTCGCAGGTCTGGTGGATCGATTCCAGAGGGGCGCCCGACAGCTCCAGTTGGCCGCCCGGCTCCAGGCTGACGTTGGCGCCGTTCAGCGTCAGGCCGATCAGCTTGTCGCCTTCCAGCACCGGCTGCCAGCCGTAGCGGTCGCGCAACCCCTCCAGCACGCTGAGGATCGAATGTTCGCCCGCGTAAGGCAGGGGTTTCAGGCTGTCCTTGCAGTAGCCGAACTTCTCGTGCTCGGTGCCGATGCGCCAGTCGCTGGCCGGTTTGCACCCCGAAGCAAGGTATTCGGCCAACTGGTCGCGATGCTCGATCGGCCCGCCGCCGGATTGGGGGATGGACATGGCAAGGGTGCTCCGGGATGACAAATTGGACCCCAGACCTGTCGCGCGGGGCGGGTCAAGTCAAGAGGTGCAATGCGCGCCGCTGCCAGATCGTTTGCGCCCGCTCGCCGGGGGGCTGGGCGGCGAGTCGCAGCAGGCGCTCCATGTCCAGGCCGGGAAGGGTGGAAAAGGCGTCGAACAGAACCTCGCTGCCCTGGGCGGTGCAGGGCACGGCGAGAATGCCACCATCGAGCGATTCCGCCAGCCAGAACCGGCGGTCGGCGCTGATCGACAACGAGGCCATCCGGTCCAGCGCCAGCACGCCGCCGCCGCGTGGACCGAGATAGCGCACCTCGCCCTCGTCCAGCTCGACCAGACCGGGCGCCTGGCCCGGCCGATGGAAGCGCGCGCGCTGCACGGCGCCAAAGGTCAGCGCGGCGCCGATCACGGCCAGCGCGATGGCGCCCCAGCGCAGCAGCCCCAGCCCGGTCCACGCCCACCAGGCGCCCAGCCCCGTCACCGCCAGCGCGATGCCGGTTTCGGCCCAGCGGGCAAGCGCGGCGCGGGCCTGGGGGCGCAGGAAGCCGGCCATCGGCGCTCAGCCCCAGTCGCCATGGCGCGCCTGCCACAGCGTCAGCGCCGCGACCGCGGCGGTGTCCGCGCGCAAGATGCGCGGCCCCAGCGACAGGCGGCGAATGAATGGCAGCGCGGTCAGGCGCGCGCGTTCGGCCGGCGAAAAGCCGCCCTCGGGCCCGATCAGGATCGCCGCGGGCGGCGGGGCCGGGTCGGCCAGCCCGGTTGCATCGGCCCCGGCCAGCCCTTCGTCCGCCCACCACAATGCGCGCCCTTCGGGCCAGCCGGACAGCAACCGCGACAGGGGTTGCAGCTCGCTCACCTCGGGGACGAAGGTTCCGGCCGACTGCTCGGCGGCCTCGATCGCGTGGGCTTGAAGCCGGTCGCGGCGGATGCGTTCGGAATTGGTGAAATCGGTCTGCACGGGCAGGATGCGGGCCGCGCCCAGCTCGACCGCCTTTTCGACGATGAAATCCGTCCGCGCCTTCTTGATCGGTGCGAAGATCAGCCACAGGTCCGGCGGGTCGCGCTGCGGTGCGACGGGATCGACGCAGACGACAGTCCCGCCCCGCTTGCCCAACTGGTCGATGCGCGCACGCCATTCGCCCTGGGTGCCGTTGAACACCGCGATCTCGGCCCCGTCGGTCAGGCGCAAGACGTTGCCCAGGTAATGCGCCTGGTCCTGCGTCAAGGGAACGTGTTGCCCTGCCCCCAGAGCTTGCTCTAGAAAAAGGCGCACCTTGGGGCGGGGATCGTTTCGGGGCAGACTCTCGGGCATGGACGAAACTGTATGACCGGCGACAACCAAAGACCAGAGGGTGACAGGCCCGCGTCCGACCGGCCGATCGCCGACCGGGTCGAAGGGAACTGGGTCGATACCCGGGCGCCGGACGAATTGCGCCCCTACCTGCGGCTCAGCCGCGCCGACCGGCCGATCGGCACCTGGCTGCTGCTGCTGCCCTGCTGGTGGGGGGCCTTGCTGGGGGCGCTGGCGCATCCCGAAACGGCGGGCGCGCATACGCTGTGGATCATGATCGCCTGCGCGCTGGGTGCCTTCCTGATGCGCGGCGCGGGCTGCACCTGGAACGACATCACCGACCGCGACATCGACCCGCTGGTCGAACGCACGCGCAACCGGCCGCTGGCGGCCGGGGCGGTCACCGTGCGCGAGGCGCTGATGTGGATGGGTATCCAGGCGCTGGCCGGGTTCCTGCTGCTGCTGACCTTCAACGCCGCCGCGATCTGGCTGGGGGTGCTGTCGCTGTTGCCGGTGGCGATCTATCCCTTTGCGAAACGCTTCACCTGGTGGCCGCAGGTCTTTCTGGGGCTGGCGTTCAACTGGGGCGCCCTGCTGGCCTGGACGGCGCAGACCGGCGCGCTGGACTGGCCGGCGGTGGTTCTCTACCTCGCCGGGATCGCCTGGACGCTGTTCTACGACACCATCTATGCCCACCAGGACCGCGAGGACGACGCGCTGATCGGCGTCAAGTCCACCGCGCGGCTGTTCGGCGACAACAGCGAGAACTGGCTCAGGGGGTTCCTGGTGGTGTCGGTCGTGCTGATGTCGCTGGCGATCATCTATGCGCTGGCGCCGCTTGCCGAACCGTTGCGCCTGTCGCTCACATTGGCGGGAGCATGGGCCTTTGGCGCGCATATGAACTGGCAGCTCGGGCGGCTGAACATCAACGATTCCGCCTTGTGTCTCAAACTGTTCCATTCGACTCGCGACGCCGGGTTGATCGTTGTGCTGATTTTCGCCGCCGCGCTTCTGGTCTGATTGCATCGCCGCCCGCATGGGGCTAGGTCAGATCCGTCCGGCAACCGCGCAGGAAGGCCCATGTTCAACAAACCCTTGCTCTATTCGGTGGCGGCCTTCGTCCTTGCGGCCCTGCTTGCGCTGGGCGCGGCCATGGCGATGACGACCCTGGTCGAGCATCGCAACACCAGCGCCTTGCGCGCCGCGATGACCGAGGCAGGGCTGACATGGGTGAGCGTCCAGCCGGACGGGTTGAACGTGACCTTGGGTGGCAGCGCGCCGGACGAAAGCGCGCGCATCCGCGCCTTGCAGGTGGCGGGCGCGGTGATGGACGCCTCGCGCATCAGCGAAACGATCGCCGTGGCGCGCCACGCCGCCGTCGTGGCGCCGGTGTTCCGCATCGAGGTGATGCGCAATCGCGACGAGATTTCCGTCATCGGCCTGGTGCCCGCCGACGAGGGCGACAATCCGATCACCGACCGGCTGTCCGCGGCGCTGCCCGGTGCCCGTGTCGAGGACATGCTGCAAACGTCGGATTACGCCGTGCCGGGGGGCTGGGTCGCGGCCGAGGCCTTTGCCGTCGAGGCGCTGCAACGGTTCCGCGTTGGCCGCATTTCCGTCTCGGCCGGCCGGATCGAGGTCGAGGCGCTGGTGGACAGCGCCGAGGCGCGCCGCACGCTCGAGGCCGCGCTGCGCGAGATCGCGCCCCGCGGGCAGGTCCTGGCGCTGGACCTGATCGCCCCGCGCCCGGTCGCCGCGCCGTTCCTGTTGCGCGTCGATGCCGAGGCCGGCGCGCTGCGTGTCACGGCCTGTTCCGCCGATACCGACGCGGCGCAGACCGCGATCGCCGACGCGCTGGTCGCGGCCGGTGGCACGCAGCGGCTGAATTGTCCGCTGGCGCTGGGCGCCCCCTCGCCACGCTGGGGCGAGGCCGCGGCGGTCTCGATCGCGGCGCTGGCCGCGCTGGGCGACGGCAGCCTGACGATTTCCGATGGAACGGTGGTCCTGGTCGCCGCCCACACCGTCGATGCGGCCGCCTATGACCGCGCCGTGGGGCGGCTGGAAACCTCGCTGCCCGATGCCTTCAGCCTGGACGCCTCGCACCAGGAAGCGCCCGCGACCGACGCCGCCGACACCGCCGCGCCCGAGGTGGTGCTGACGCTCGATGCCGAGGGCCGCGTCACCATCGCCGGGCGCCTGCCCGACGAACGCATCCGCGACGCGGTGCAGGCGATGGCCGGCGCGCGGTTCGGACGCGGCGCCGTGGACATGGCCGCCCGCCTGTCCGACGACCTGCCCCAAGGATGGGCGCTGCGCGTGCTCACCGGGGTCGAGGCCCTGTCGGAACTGCATGACGGCATCGTGCGCGTGCGCCCCGATACGATCAGTGTTTCCGGCAATTCGGGCAATCCCGATGTCCGCAACCAGGTCGCGCAGGCGGTGGTGCAGGGGCTGGGCGCGGACGCGGTGTTCCAGTCCACCGTCCAGTATGTCGAGGCCCTGGACCCCGTGGCCAATGCGCCGACCCCCGACAATTGCGAGGCGCGGATCCAGGCGATCCAGGCCGAAACCAAGATCAATTTCGACCCCGGTTCGGCGCGGATCGACACGGCCTCGGGCCGGGTCATCGACCAGATCGCGGACGTGTTGCACGAATGCGGCGAACTGCCGTTCGAGGTGGCGGGTTACACCGACAGCCAGGGCCGCGAGGAGACCAACCTCAACCTCAGCCAGGCCCGGGCCGAGGCGGTCATCAACGCCCTGCTGGCGCGCCGGGTCCTGGTCGCCTCGTTGGTGGCGCGCGGTTATGGCGCCGCCGATCCCATCGCTGACAACGGCACCGAGGCCGGGCGCGAGGCCAACCGCCGTATCGAATTCCATCTGATCCGCCCCGAGGCGCCGCCCGAGCCGCTGGATCCGGCGCTGGAAGCGCAGCTCACGTTCGAGATCCAGACCCCCGGCGCGGATACCGTGCGCCCCCGTCCTCGCCCGGGTGCGCCCGACGCGGCGGACGTCGCCCCCACCGTCGGCAGCGGGGACGAAGACCAGGCCGACGCCGCCCCCGCCGCAGCCGACGAGTAACCGGAGACCGTCATGAACCGCACCGAATTCGTCATCGTGACCGCCATCGTGCTGACGCTGGCCTTTGCGCTGGGTTGGTTCGCCAACTGGCTGGTCCACCGCTTTACCCGCGTCACGCAGGCCGATCTCGGCGAACTCGAACGCATGGCGCACGCCCTGCACGAGGCCGAGGAAACGCGCGATCAGGCCATCGCCTATATCCATCACCGCGACGACGAGACGACGCGCGAGATCGCCCAGCTTCAGGCCGAGCTGCGCGCCGCCATGGACGGTCTGCGCGATTCCCGGCACGAGGCCGAGACGCTGCGCCAGCAGCTTCATGGCCGCGCCTGACGGAACACATCGCCGCGAGCGGGCCTAGACGGATGCGGCCCGCGCGGGCAGAGTGTCCCTCTGACAACGATACCGTGAGACCGATGCGCCGGGTTTCCAAGATGACATTGCGGTCCCGATTGGGCCTTGTGGCCTTGCTGGCGGCCCTGCCGTTGCCGGCGGGCGCGCAGCAAGGTGCGTCGGGAATGGCCGCGGGCCTGTTGTATGGTGGTGTCGCGCCGATGCCGGTGCAGGCGTTGCCGGGCGAGGGGGCGCATCCGCTCCAGGACGCCGCGGCACGGATCGAGGCCCTGCTAGCCTCCGGTCAGCGGGCCGAGGCCTATGCCGCCGGTCGCGCCTTTCTGCGACAGGTCACGCAAGCCACCGGATTTGGCGTGACCAACGCCCATCTGACGCAGGGCCGGGCCGAGGGCTTCGGCATGTTCCAGCCGCGCGCCGACAACGTCTATCTGGCCGGCGAACCGGTCGAGGCCTATGTCGAGGTCTACGGCTTTTCCCTGACCCCGCGGCCTGGCAACGTGAACCAGTTGCTGTTCGATGTCGCCTTTACGCTGGAAACGCCGGACGGTCGGCAGATGACCGACAGCCTGGTGCCGATGGGCGCGATTCAACTGGACAGCCGCAGCAGTCCGCTGGACGGGTTCTTTCACCTCACCTATCGCGTGTCGGGGGCGGTCGGCGCCTATGCCCTGCGCACCGAGGTGGTGGACCGCGCCAGCGGCCAGCGCGCCGAATTCACCCTGCCCGTGGTCTTTGTCGATCCGGCCGGCCAGCCACAGGCCGGCAAATAGATCACCAGCGTCTGAGCGCGTCCTCGTCGGCGTCCCGGGCGGCGACCCAGTCGGTGCCATCCGCCGTAAATTCCTTTTTCCAGAACGGCGCGCGGGATTTCAGGTAATCCATCAGGAATTCGGCGGCGGCAAAGGCCTCGGCCCGGTGACGGGCGGCGGTCGCCACCATCATGATCATCTCGCCCGGCGCCATCGGTCCGTGGCGATGGATGATGAGCGCGGCATCCAGCGACCAGCGCGCGGTGGCCTCGGCCTCGATCCCGGCGAGGGCGCGTTCGGTCATGCCGGGGTAATGCTCGATCTCCATGCCGGTCAGCGCGCCGCCATTGTCGCGCACCAGCCCGGCAAAGGTGACCACCGCGCCCGCGCCGCGCGCCCCCGCAGCGAAGGCCGCGCTTTCGGCGCCATAGTCGAACGCCGTCGCCTGAACCCGCACCACCATCGCCTTAGCCCCCGGTCATCGGCGGGAAAAAGGCGACCTCGCGCACACCGGCCAGCGGCGCGTCGAAATCCGACAGGTCCTGGTCCAGCGCCACCCGCACCGCCTTGAGGTCCGAGAACGCCAGCGCATAGCGTGCCTCGCGCGCGCTGAGTTCGGCCACCAGGTCGGCCACGGTTGCGGCGCCGGTTTCGACCGTTTCGCGCGGCAGTCCGATGCGTTCGCGCAACCAGGCGAAATAGAGAACCGTCAGCGTCATTCCGCCCTATCCCCGAGATGCGGCAGGGCCTTTCGGAAATAGTCCCAGCCGGTGATGGCCGTCAGCGCCGCCGCGATCCAGATCAGCAACAGCCCCACGGTCCAGACTGTTTCCCCGCTGAGATTGGCCAGCGACAGCAGATTGCGCTGCGCGTCGATCCCGGTCGAGGCCATTTCCGAAATGACCTCGCGGTTGCGGGCCAGCGCCTGTTCGCGCACGTATTCCAGCCCCAGCGCGGCAAACAGCGTCGAGATCGCCACCATCTGCGCGGTGGTCTTCCATTTGGCCAGTTTCGTCACCGCCAGCAGGCGCGAGGTGTTGCCCAGGTATTCCCGCAGGCCCGACACGAACACCTCACGGAACAGAATCACCGTGGCGGGCAGGATCAGCCAGGGGTCCATGCCGGAATAGCCCGTCAGCACCAGCAGCGCGATGACCACCATCGCCTTGTCGGCGATCGGATCCAGCATCGCGCCCATGCGGCTTTCCTGCCGCCACAGGCGGGCCAGGTAGCCGTCGAAATAATCCGTGATCGCCGCGACCAGGAACAGCACCAGCGCGAACCAGTCCGCCCAGGGGCGCGCGAAATAGAGAAACATCACCGCCACGCCGGGGGCGGCCAGCAAACGCAGGACTGTCAGCGTGTTCGGGATCGTCCATTTCATGGGGTCTTTGTAACGGCAAAGCGGTGGCAGGGGAAAGGGGCCTCGATATTGGCTGGCGCGGAACCGTCAGCCAAAGATGCCGGCGGTGATGGCCGCCAGCGCCAGGTATCGCCCGGTCTTGGCCAGCGCGACCAGCAGCGTGAATTGCCAAAGCGGCGTCCGCATCGAGCCGGCCATCACGGTGGTCAGGTCCAACACCGGCATCCACGACAGCAGCAGCGTCCAGACGCCCCAGCGCCCCCACCACAGCCGCGCGCGGGCGAATTGCGAATCGGGCACCTTGAGCCAGCGATGCGCGCCGGCGCTTTCAAGCCGCCAGCCCAGCCAGTAGTTTACATAGGTGCCCAGCGTGTTGCCCAGCGAGGCCACGACGATCAGCGCCCAGACCGGCGCCAGGCCCGCAATCTGAAGACCGGCAAAGATCAGTTCGGATTGAAAGGGCAAGACCGTCGCAGCCGTGAACGCCGCGGCGAACAGGCCCGCCAGCGCCGTCAGCACGGTCAGGTTTCGGTGCTCTCGGCCCCGACATGCGCCTCGTCGCGTTGCAACCGCGGTTCGCGCGGCGGCCGGCCGATCACGTCGCGCAACTCGTCGAGCTCGATGAAATTGTCGGCCTGGCGGCGCAATTCGTCGGCGATCATGGGCGGTTGCGAGCGGATCGTGGACACGACCGAGACGCGCACCCCCTGGCGTTGCAGCGATTCGACCAGCGGCCGGAAATCGCCATCGCCCGAGAACAGCACCGCGTGGTCCAGACGATGGGCGATCTCCATCGCGTTCACCGTCAGTTCGATGTCCATGTTGCCCTTGACCTTCCGGCGACCCAGCGAGTCGGTGTATTCCTTGGCCGGTTTGGTCACCATCGTGTAGCCGTTATAGTTCAGCCAGTCGATCAGCGGACGGATCGGGGAATAGTCGTCATTCTCGAGCAGCGCCGTATAGTAGAACGCGCGCAGCAGCTTGCCCCGGCGCATGAACTCCTGGCGGAGCAGCTTGTAGTCGATGTCGAAGCCGAGCGATTTTCCCGCAGCGAAGAGGTTCGCGCCGTCGATGAACAGCGCAAGTCGCTCATCCTTGTAAAACATCCTTCGTCCTTTCAAATACGGCAACATCAGCCAGTATGTCTGAAGCCGCGCCCGTCACTAGCACTCGTTTGGGACACAAGATCGTCCGGGGGTCAGGCGGATCGCAGGAATGCACACGAACCTGTCAGGACCATAATTGTGACAAACGACGACCGCAACCGCTTCCTGTTGGCGCTCGGCAGCAACGCCTTCGATGACCTCGGGACCAACGTTGCATTAGTTAAGGATGCGGTGGAAAAGATCAAACGCGCGGGGTTCAAAAACCTGCGATTGGGACACCTTTATGCGACCCCTGCCTTTCCCGCCGGGGCGGGCCCCGACTTTGTCAACGCCTGCGCCACCGCCGAGTCGCCCCTTTCCCCCACCGAGGCGCTGGCCGCGCTGCACGCGATCGAGGCCGAGATGGGCCGCGTGCGCACGGTGCGCTGGGGACAGCGCGTCATCGATCTGGACCTGCTGGCGGCGGGCGACCGGGTGATGCCCGATGTGGCGACCTTCCGTCACTGGATGGGGCTGCCGCTGGCGGATCAGATGCGCCTGGCGCCCGGCGAGTTGATCGTGCCCCATCCGCGCCTGCACGAACGCGGATTCGTCCTGGTGCCCCTGGCCGATGTCGCGCCCGACTGGGTTCATCCGATCCTTGGTCGCAGCGTTCGGCAGATGCTGGCGGGGCTCGATCCGGCGGAAACGGCGGAAATCCGGCCGATTTGATCGCGGTCGGCGCAACTGCGCGGAAACGCGCGCTTGTCAATCCTGTCGAATGGCATTAGAGACCACAGGCTGATCCTCCCCATTCCCGCAAATGGAGTGCTTCATGGCCCGCGTGACGGTCGAAGATTGCGTTGACAAGGTTCCGAACCGCTTCGAGCTGGTGATCCTGGCTGCCCATCGTGCGCGCGAGGTTGCGGCCGGCGCGCCCATCACCGTGGACCGCGACAACGACAAGAACCCGGTCGTCGCCCTGCGCGAGATCGCCGACGAGACCCAGGGCGCCGACGACCTGCGGGAGCGTCTGATCGAATCGATGCGCACCCAGAACGAAGTGGACATGCCCGAGGACGACGACATGGCCCTGCGCATGGGCGCGCAGGCCGACCGCCCGGTGCTGGACGACATGAGCGAGGAGCAATTGCTGCGCCAGCTCGTCGCCGCCCAGCCCGAGCAGGACTGACCCGGCGTTTCGGGCAGGATCGACCGTGATCACGCCCGACGATCTGGTTGCGCTGATCCGCAACTACAATCCGACCTGCGACGAGGCCCTCATCCGCCGCGCCTGGGCCTATGGCGAGGCGATGCATGAGGGCCAGTTCCGTCACTCGGGCGAGCCCTACTTCACCCATCCCGTCGCCGTCGCCTCGATCCTGACCGAGATGCGGCTCGATGACGCGACGATCGTCACCGCGCTTCTGCACGACACGATCGAGGACACGCGCTCGACCTATGACGAGGTCCAGGGGCTGTTCGGCCATGACGTGGCGGAACTGGTCGATGGCGTGACCAAGCTGACCAACCTGCAACTGTCGTCCGAGGTCAAGAGCGGCGCGGCCAAGCAGGCCGAGAATTTCCGCAAGCTGCTGATGGCGATGTCGCGCGACATGCGCGTGATCCTGGTCAAGCTGGCCGACCGTCTGCACAACATGCGCACCATCCGGTCGATGCGCCCCGACAAGCAGGCCCAAAAGGCCCGCGAGACGATGGAGATCTTCGCGCCGCTGGCCGGGCGGATGGGGATGCAATGGATGCGCGAGGAGCTGGAGGATCTGGCCTTTCGCGTGCTCAACCCCGAGGCGCGCAATTCGATCCTGCGCCGCTTCATCACCTTGCAGCGCGAATCGGGCGACGTGATCGCCCGCATCACCGCCGACATCCGCTTCGAACTGGAAAAGGCCGGGCTGGACGGCACGGTCTATGGCCGGGCGAAGAAACCCTATTCCGTCTGGCGCAAGATGCAGGAAAAGGAGCTGTCCTTCAGCCGCCTGTCCGACATCTACGGCTTTCGCATCATCGTCGATGACGTGGCCCAGTGCTATCAGGTCCTGGGGCTGATCCATCAGCGGTGGCGCGCGGTGCCGGGCCGGTTCAAGGACTACATCAGCCAGCCCAAGTCGAACGGGTACCGGTCGATCCACACCACCGTCTCAGGGCGCGATGGCAAGCGGGTCGAGGTGCAGATCCGCACCCGCGAGATGCACGAGGTCGCCGAGGCCGGGGTCGCCGCGCATTGGGCCTACAAGGACGGCACCCGCACCGCCAACCCGTTCGCGGTGGACCCTGCGCGCTGGATCGCGGGCCTGACCGAACGTCTGGACAGCTCCGAGGATCACGACGAGTTCCTCGAACACGTCAAGATGGAGATGTATGCCGATCAGGTGTTCTGCTTCACCCCCAAGGGTGACGTGGTGCAACTGCCCAAGGGTGCGACGCCCCTGGATTTCGCCTATGCGATCCACACCCGCATCGGCAACGCGACCGTTTCGGCCAAGGTGGACGGGTTGCGCGTGCCGCTGTGGACGCGGCTCAGGAACGGTCAGTCGGTCGAGATCATCACCGCCGAGGGACAGCGCCCGCAGAACTCGTGGATCGAACTGGTGTACACGGGGCGGGCCAAGGCCTCGATCCGGCGGGCGCTGCGCGAGGAAGACCGCGAACGCTTCATTCGGCTGGGGCGCGAACTGTCCCGGGTCGCGTTCGAAAAGGTCGGCCGCAAGGTCACCGACAAGGCGCTGGACACCGCCGCCCGGGCGCAGGGGCTGAAAGGGCCGAACGATCTGCTGTCGCGGATCGGCGCGGCCGAGATCAGCGCGCGTTCGGTGGTCGAGCAGCTCTATCCCGAAACCGCCGCCCTGACCGGGCCCGAGGTCGATGTCTCGCGCCCCGTGTCGGGGCTGGACCCCGATATACCGTTCCGCCGCGCCGCCTGCTGCCAGCCGGTGCCGGGCGAACGGATCGTCGGCATCACCTATCGCGGCAAGGGGGTCGTCGCCCATGCGATCGATTGCGAGGCGCTGGCGGCCTTTGAAAGCCAGCCCGAACGCTGGATCGACCTGCAATGGCATGGCGGCAAGCATCCCGCCTGTCACACCGTCTCGCTGGAGCTGACGATCACCAACAGCGCCGGTGTGCTGGGCCGGGTGTGCAGCCTGATCGGCGAACAGGGCGCGAATATCTCGGATCTGCGATTTCTGGACCGAAAACCCGATTATTTCCGCATTTTCGTCGAGATCGACGTATCGGATGCCGAGCATCTTCATCGTATCCTGACCATTCTTTCCGCCGAAACCGACGTCGCCCAGGTCATCCGCCAACGAGACCCGAACCGCCAACCCTGAATCCGGACCGCCGCGCGTGATCTTCAAGCGCCGAGACACCAGACCCCTGCTGCGGACGATTGCGGAATTCTTCTGGCCGCGCGGCGGGTGGCGTCGGGCGGCAACCTATATCCTGCACCGGATGCGCCGGCTTCCCGATTCGCCCGAGCGCATCTGCATCGGCATCGCCGCGGGGCTCTATGTCTCGTTCCTGCCGCTCTACGGGTTGCATTTCGTCACCGCCGCGCTGGTCGCCTGGATCTTTCGCGGCAACATCCTGGCGGCGTTGCTGGCCACGTTCTACGGCAACCCGCTGACCTTTCCGCTGATGGCGGCGGGCGGGCTCGAACTGGGCGGGCGCCTGTTGGGAACCGAGGTGCGGATGTCCGTGTCGGGCGTCATCAGCGCCATCGGCCGCGCTGGCAGCGAACTGTCGCACAACCTGTTCACCGTCATCACGGGCGACCCCGTGCACTGGGGCCGGCTTGTCAGCTTCTGGCACGAGGTCTACCTGCCCTATATGGTGGGCGGCCTGCTTCTGGGCTTGCCCTTTGCCGTGGCCGCGTATTTCGTGCACCTGCCGCTGGTGCGCGCCTATCAGCGCAGCCGCCAGAAGCGCCTGAAACAACGATTCGAGGCCGCGCGCCACCGCCAGCGCGCCCTGGATACCGGAGACGAGACATGACCGCCGCCCCCCCGCTTGCGCCGCTTCGCCTGGGCGTGAACATCGACCACGTCGCCACGCTGCGCAACGCGCGGGGCGCTGCCTATCCCGATCCGGTGCGCGCCGCGCTGGTCGCACAAGAGGCCGGGGCCGACGGCATCACGGCCCATCTGCGCGAGGACCGCCGCCACATCATCGACAGCGATATCGACCGCCTGATGGCGGCGATCGCGATTCCGCTCAACTTTGAAATGGCGGCGACGACGGAAATGCAGGCCATCGCCCTGCGCCACCGCCCGCACGCCGTCTGCCTGGTCCCCGAGAAGCGCGAGGAACGCACCACCGAGGGCGGGCTCGACGTGGCGGGCGACATGAACCGACTGGCCGATTTCATCGCACCGCTGACCGAGGCCGGCAGCCGCGTGTCGCTGTTCATCGGCCACGATCCGCGCCAGATCGAAGCCGCCGCGCGCGTCCGCGCCCCGGTGGTGGAACTGCACACCGGCCGCTATTGCGACCTGGTGGCCGAGGGGGCGGTCGAAGCGGCGGCACTGGAACTGGCCGCCTTGCTGCGCGGCGCCCGCCTGGCACAGTCCGCCGGGATCGAGGTGCACGCCGGCCACGGGCTCAGCTTTGCCACGGTCTCGCCGTTTGCCGCGACCCGCGAGATCCGCGAGTTGAACATCGGTCATTTCCTGATTTCCGAGGCGGTGTTCCTGGGCCTCGACCCGGCGATCCGCGAGATGCGCCGCCTGATGGATGCGGCCCGCGGCTGACCCGGACATGCCGTTTCACGACCTGTTGCCGATCCTGCTGGGCTGGATGGTGGCCATTGTCTCGCCCGGGCCGGCGACGCTGGCGATCACCGGCTCGGCCATGGAGGGCGGACGCGCGCCGGGGCTTGCCCTGGCCTGGGGGGTGGTGACGGGCTCGGCCGTCTGGGGCCTGCTCGCCGGGCTGGGCCTGGGCGCCGCGATGCTCAGCGACGCCTGGATCTTCGCGCTGCTGCGCTATGCCGGGGCGGGCTATCTGGGGTGGCTGGCGTGGAAATCGGCCCGTGCCGCGCTGCGTCCCGGCGCCACCAGGATGGCCCGGCCGGTCGCCGACGGCTTGCGTCGGGTCTGGGCCCGGGGCGCGCTGATCCACCTGACCAACCCCAAGGCGGTGCTGTTCTGGGGCGCGGTCTTTGCGCTGGCTGTGCCGGCGGATGCGCCGGTGGCCGTGCTGTGGCAGGTCGGGCTGGCGTGCCTCGCGACCTCGGCCGTGACCTTGAGCGCGATGGCGCTGCTGTTTTCCGCCCCGCCGGTCGCGCGTGCCTATCTCAGGGCGCGGCGCGGGTTCGACGCGGTGTTCGCGCTGCTGTTCGCTCTGGCCGCGCTGAAGATCCTGACCGCGCCGTTGAGCGCATCGTGACCCACCCGCGGCTTGCCCGGCGGGCCCGCGCGGGCGATGATGCCCCGGCATTCGCCCCGGAGGAATTCATGAAAGCCCTTTCCCTTTGCGCCCTCGTTGCCCTTGTTGCCGCCGTGCCGCTGTCCGCCCCGGCGCAGGTCGTGGCCGATTGCGACTGGATCGCCAGTCCCGCGAATATCGCCGAACCCTGGGACCAGAACAGCCGCACTTATGCGAACGGCGCGATCCGCGTGGCGCTGCTGGACACCGGCGGCGAACCGGTCTGCTGCGCGGCGCATCTTCTGATCCTGATGCCATCGGGGGACCAGGACGGGCCGGTCTACCGGCAATGCCGGGTCGCCTCGGCCGCGCCGGGGACGGGGTTCTTCTCGATCGACGTGCCGGGGATCGCCGCCAGCTACGACCCGGGCAAGGGGCTGCTGCTGTCGGTCCCCGTCGGGCACTGGCACGCGGGGATGGAATCCGGTCAGCCGGCGATCGCCGAACGGATGGAGATCCGTCTCAACCAGGCCAGCGGCGAGGTCCGGTTCGAGTGATCCTGGGCATCGGCACCGATCTGGCGAACATCGACCGTATCGCCGCCACGCTGGACCGCTTCGGGGACCGGTTCCGAAAGCGCGTCTTCACCGACATCGAACTGGCCAAGGCCGCACGGCGCAAGGACGAGGTCGGCACGCTGGCCAAGCGATGGGCCGCGAAAGAGGCGTGCTCCAAGGCCCTGGGAACCGGGCTGGCGATGGGGATCTCCTGGAAGGACATGGGCGTCGCCAACCGCCGCGGCGGGCAGCCGGTGATGGTGCTGACGGGCTGGGCGGCCGAACGGCTGGCGGCGATGACGCCGCCGGGGCATGAGGCGGTGGTGCATGTCTCGCTGACCGACGACCACCCCTGGGCCCAGGCCTTCGTGGTGATCGAGGCCCGCCCCCTGGCTTGAAGCCCACCCCCCGCGCGGGTTGCGACCGCCGGGAGGGTTTTCCACCCTCCCGGACCCTCCCGGAGGATATTTGCAGCACAAAGAAGGGCGGGATTAAGAAACGGTAAACGGCCCTTCTTTGTGCCGGAAATATCCCGGGGGTGAGCCGCGCAAGCGGCGAGGGGGCTGGCCCCCTTTCCCGCTCACGTCCCGCTGAAGGCCGGGTTCTGGCGCTTGACAGCATCGCGCCCGGGCCGCATGACACCCGGGCATCGGAACAGGGAGCCCGTCATGGCCGCAGCCACCGAAAAGAAGGAAGGTCTCTGGGAGACCGTGAAGACCATCTTCTGGGCGCTGGTGATCGCCGGGTTGTTCCGGACGCTGTTCTTCCAGCCGTTCTGGATCCCCTCGGGGTCGATGAAGGAAACGCTGCTGATCGGCGATTTCCTGTTCGTGAACAAGATGGCCTATGGCTATTCGCGCTATTCCTGCCCCTTTGCGCTGTGCCCGATTTCGGGGCGGATCTTCGGCGCTTTGCCCGAGCGCGGCGATATCGTGGTGTTCCGCCACCCGGTCAGCGGCGACGATCTGATCAAGCGGGTGATCGGCCTGCCCGGCGACCGCATCCAGGTGCGCGCGGGGCTGCTCTATATCAACGACACGCCGGTGGGCCGCCGGCCTGATGGCGATTTCGTCGAACTCTATGAGCGTCAGGGCGCGGCCGGCCAGTATCCGCGCTGCGAGAATGCGCCGGTGGGGCAGGGCGGCGAGTGCCGGAAGGGCCGCGAGATCGAGACCCTTCCCAACGGTGTCAGCTACCCGGTCCTGAACATCGAGGACAACGGGTTCGCCGACAACACGCCGGTCTTCACCGTGCCCGAGGGGCACGTGTTCTTCATGGGCGACAACCGCGACAATTCGGTCGACTCGCGGTTTGCGCAGACCGCCGGCGGCGTCGGTTTCGTGCCGGTCGAAAACCTGATCGGCCGCGCCGACCGGGTCATGTTCTCGTCCGCGGGGACCTCGATGCTGGCGTTCTGGACCTGGCGGCCCGACCGGTTCTTCCACTCGCTGCACTTCGGCGAATGAGGGGCGGGCGGCTTGACACCGCCCCCCACCGCGCCCAAAGAGCCCTGAAACCAGAGGGACCAGGGCCGTGACCGATACCGCGACGCGCAAAGGCGAAGGCTGGCGCGAGACCGCCAGGACAGTCTTCTGGGCGCTGCTCCTCGCGGGCCTGTTCCGCACGGTCTTTTTCCAGCCGTTCTGGATCCCCTCGGGGTCGATGAAGGAAACGCTGCTGATCGGCGATTTCCTGTTCGTGAACAAGATGGCCTATGGTTGGTCGCGCTGGTCCTGCCCGATGGGTCTGTGCCCGATCGAGGGACGTCTGTTCGCCCGGATGCCCGAGCGCGGGGACATCGTCGTGTTTCGCCACCCGGTCAGCGGCGAGGACTATGTCAAGCGACTGATCGGCCTGCCCGGGGACCGCATCCAGATGCGCGCGGGGCTGCTCTACATCAACGGCGAACCCGTTCGGCGCGAGGCGGTGTCAGACTACATCGAACCCTATGCGCCCCAGGGGGCTGCCGCGCAGTTGCCGCGTTGCCGCAACCACCCGCAGCCCGGCGGCGATTGCCGCAAGCAGCGCGAGATCGAGACGTTGCCCAACGGCGTGCGCTATCGCGTGCTCAGCATCCGGGACGGGGGGCGCGCCGATGACACCGCCGAATTCACGGTGCCCGACGGGCAGTTTTTCTTCATGGGCGACAACCGCGACAATTCGCTGGATTCCCGCTTTCCGCAGTCGCAAGGTGGCGTGGGTTTCGTGCCCTTCGAAAACCTGATCGGTCGCGCCGACCGGGTGGTTTTTTCGTCGGCGGGATCGTCGATGCTGGCGTTCTGGACCTGGCGGTCCGACCGTTTTCTGCACGCGCTGGATTGAGCCATGGCCAAGGGACTCACATTGTCGTCCGACCTCGCTGCCTTTGCCCAGCGGCTGGGTCATGATTTCGCCCGGACCGAGCTGCTGATCCGGGCGCTGACCCACGCCTCGGCGGGGTCCGCCACGCGGCCGCACAACCAGCGGCTCGAGTTCCTGGGGGACCGGGTGCTGGGCCTGGTCATCGCCGAGACCCTGTTCGCCGCTGACCGCCAGGCGACCGAAGGCCAACTGGCGCCCCGGTTCAACGCCCTGGTGCGCAAGGAAACCTGCGCCGATGTCGCGCGCGCCATCGACCTGGGCGCGGTGCTGAAGCTGGGCCGCTCCGAGATGCTGTCAGGGGGACGCCGAAAAGAGGCGCTGCTGGGCGACGCGATGGAGGCCGTCCTTGCGGCGGTCTACCTGGACGGCGGGCTCGAGGCCGCGCGCGCGGTGATCCTGCGCCATTGGGCCGATCGCGTCGCGCGTGTCGAAGCCGACGCGCGCGACGCCAAGACCGCGTTGCAGGAATGGGCACAGGCGCGGGGCGAGGCGCCGCCCGTCTACGTCGAAATCAGCCGCGAGGGCCCGCCGCACGCGCCGGTCTTCACCATCGAGGTGCGCCTGGCCGACGGCAACGCGGCGCGGGCCAAGGCCGGGTCGAAACGGGCCGGCGAACAGGCTGCCGCCCAGTCGCTGCTGGCACGGGTCAGCGAAGCGTGAGCACCAATCGGCGGGGCGCAACCTTCATGGTGCTGGCGATGGCGGCCTTCGCCTGCGAGGACACGTTGGTCAAATCCGCGACGCAGCTGGTGCCGGCGGCGACGGTGATGACGGGCTTTGGCCTGCTGGGCATGGCGCTGTTCGCGGCGATGGCCTGGTTGCGCCGGGAACGCGTGCTGCCGGCGGGTGGGCTGTCGCGCGGTCTGTCGATCCGCTCGGCGATGGAACTCTGCGGGCGGTTGTTCTACTCGCTGGCGCTGGCCTTTGCCGATCTCGGTGCGACCTCTGCCATCTTGCAGGCCACGCCACTGGTGGTGGTGGGCGGCGCGGTCTGGGTCTTTGGCGAACGCGTGGGCTGGCGCCGCTGGACGGCGATCGGCATCGGGTTCCTGGGCGTTCTTCTGGTCTTGCGCCCCTCGGGGCAGGGCGTGGACATGGCGGCGCTGTTCGCGGTGCTGGGGATGCTGGGCTTTGCCGGGCGCGATCTGGCCACGCGCGCGGCGCCGCTGACCGTGACGAATGCGCAACTGGGGGTCCTGGGCATGGGGGTCCTGGCGCTGGCGGGTTTGGTGGTGCAGGGCGCCAGCGGGGCGGTGCCGGTCCTTCCCGGGCCCGGGGCGGCGCTGCGTATCCTCGGCGCGGCGCTGTTCGGGGTCGGTGCCTACAGCGCGCTGACCGTGGCGATGCGCTCGGGCGAAGTGTCGGTGGTGACGCCGTTTCGCTACACGCGCCTCGTTTTCGCGCTGATCCTCGCCGTGCTGGTGTTCGGCGAGCGGCCCGACCCGTCGATGCTGCTGGGGTCGGCGCTGATTGTCGGATCGGGCCTGTTCACCCTGGCGCGCAGTCGGCGCTGAGCGGCGCGCGCCGGTTCAGCGGGCCTGGGGCATCCGGCCCTTTTGCCGGGCGTCCGCGCGCCACAGCTTGCGCCGGATTCCCGCAGGCTCCAGATGGCCGTAACGGCCGCCCGAGAATTTGGGCCAGTCCAGCGCCAGCCCCATCCGGACCAGTTCGGCGCCAATGTCGCGCCCGTCGGGCAGGACGCAACGCGCGACTTTGCGGTCGTACGAGACACTCTCATGCAGTTCGGCGGTGACCACCTGGTCCTGGCACATCCGGATCACCGCCCATTTCGATTTCTGCCCATAGGGGTGGTCCAGTTCGGGCGCGTCGATCCCGAACAGGCGCAGCCTTGTGCCTTGAATGATGACCGTGTCGCCGTCGATCACGGTGCAGCGGCCCTGGATCGTCCGGGTGATCTTTGGGGGCGAATTCGACGCCCCGGCGCGGCGCGGACGGCCACGAGGGCCGCGGCGGGGCCGGGCAAACAGGGCCCGGATCAAAAGGCGCAACAGGGACAAGACCGGCCTATTCCGTTCGGGCTGCCATTGCCGGACCTGTGCCGCAGGTCCGGGCGGCGGTCAAGACCCGGGCGGTATGGCGCTTGCACCGGGCGTGGTATAAGGCGCAAGGCATAGCCAGAGGATTCAGCATGACCACACGCGCGGGCTTCGTCGCCCTGATCGGAGAACCCAACGCGGGCAAATCGACCCTCCTGAACCGGATGGTCGGGGCCAAGGTGTCCATCGTCACCCACAAGGTGCAGACCACGCGGGCCCGGATCCGCGGCATCGCCATGGACGGCCAGGCGCAGATCGTCTTCGTCGATACGCCCGGCCTGTTCCGCCCGCGGCGCCGGCTGGACCGGGCGATGGTCGCGGCCGCCTGGGGTGGGGCGGCGGATGCCGATATCGTCGTGCTGCTGATCGAGGCCCACCGCGGCCTGACCGATGGCGCGCGGGCGATCATCGACGCGCTCAAGGACCGCGCGACACCCGGGCAGGTGGTGGCGCTGGCGATCAACAAGATCGACAAGGTGAAATCCGAAACCCTGCTGGCGCTGTCGCAGGAGCTGAACGCGGCCTATCCCTTCGCGCGGACGTTCATGATCTCGGCGGAACGGGGATACGGCACCGACGCGCTGCGCAGCTGGCTGGGCGAGTCGCTGCCCGAAGGCCCCTGGCTCTATCCCGAAGACCAGATCGCCGACCTGCCGCTGCGGATGATTGCGGCCGAAATGACGCGCGAGAAATGCACCCTCAGGCTGCACCAGGAATTGCCCTACGAGCTGACCGTCGAAACCGAGGCCTGGGAAGACCGTGAGGACGGGTCGGTGCGGATCGACCAGGTGATCTTCGTCGCTCGCGACGGGCACAAGGGGATCGTCCTGGGCCACAAGGGCGAAACGGTAAAGGCGATCGGACAGCAGGCGCGCGCCGAGATCGCGACCTTCCTCGACCGCAAGGTGCACCTTTTCCTGACCGTCCGCGTGCGCGAGAACTGGCTGAACGAAAGCGAACGCTACAGCGAGATGGGGCTCGATTTCCGCGACGGCGATGCCTGAGGCGTCCATCATCTTGTCGGAAATACGCACCGGGGTTTCCAAAGGGGGGGCGTGCCCCCCCTTTGGCGAGGGAGCGCGAGGGGCGAGCAGCCCCTCGCCCCGCCCATGACCCCGCGCCTGACCGCCGGTTTCTGGGTGCAGGCCTACCTGACACGCCTCAGGCTGGCCGATATCCCCGCCTTTGTCGTGCGAAGGGGCGACGAGACGGCGGGTGCGGTGCTGGTCAAGCAAAGCCCTCTCGACGGCACGGCGACGCTGTATCAGCGCGAGTTCGACTTGCTGACGGAGGCCCGCCGCTGGGTTCGGGTCGCCCAGGGGCCCGAGCGCGAGATGGACGAACGGCTGGCGCGCGAGCGGGCGCGGGACCCCGATCTGTGGGTGATCGAGGTCGAGGATCGGGCTGGCAGGTCGCTGCTGGACGAGCCGGGGCTGGACGGGTAACGCGTGCTGCGAGGTGACGGGGCGGCGGGGGCTGCCGCCCCCGCACCCCCGCTTCAAGGGGGGCATGCCCCCCTTGAAAATCCCCATGCGCCTGTCAGGCAAGGGCGCGCTCGGGGTCAGTTCTCTTGCCTTGGGGCGCGCGACGGGATAGGCCCGCGGAAACCCCGGAGTCCCCATGCCCACCTATACCGCCCTGACCACCCTGCCCGACGAAACCCGCGCCCAGGCCCTGGGCGAGGCGCTGGAAGATCTCGACCCTGAGCCCGTCGGTGTCGGGGTGTTCGAGCTCGAGGATGGGTCGGGGCTGTGGGAGGTCGGTGCCTATTTCACCGAGGCGCCCGACGAGATTGCCCTGACGCTGATGGCCGCCGCGTTCGGTGCGGCGGAATTCGCGGTCTCGGAACTGCCCGAGATCGACTGGGTCGCCCATGTCCGGCGCGAGTTGTCGCCGGTCGAGGCCGGTCGCTTCTTTGTCTATGGCAGCCATGACGCCGACAAGCTTCCGGCCGGGCGCATCGGTCTGCTGATCGAGGCCGCAATGGCCTTTGGCACCGGGCATCACGGCACCACGCTGGGCTGTCTGCGCGCCCTGGACCGGCTGGCAGAGGGTGGCTTTCACGGCCGCAACGTGATCGACGTGGGTTGCGGCACCGCGGTTCTGGCGATGGGCGCGGCAAAGCTCTGGCCCGAAACAGTCCTGGCCACCGACATCGACGCGGTCGCCGTCGAGGTCGCCGAGGCGAATGTCGATGCGAACGGCCTGGCGGGCCGGATCGACTGCCTCGAGGCGGTCGGCTTCGATCATCCCGCGATTCACGCGCGTGCGCCGTTCGATCTGGTCTTTGCCAACATCCTCAAAGGGCCCCTGATCCAGATCGCGCCCGACATGGGTCGGCACACCGCGCCCGGCAGTCTGGCGATCCTGTCGGGACTGCTGGTCACGCAGGCGCGCGATGTTCTGGCCGCGTATGTCGCGGCCGGCTTTGTCGAGGTCTCGCGCGAGGAAATCGGGGACTGGGCCACCTTGGTCCTGCGTCGCGCCTGATTTTTGCCGCGATTCGCCTCTAGATTCGGTGCTCAGCCCGTTTCAAAGCCGAGCAAGCCGATGCAGAGTGCCGATTTTCTTCGCCGCATGGACACCGTCCTGACCAGCCGCGTGGACGACCTGAAGACCCGTGAAAACCCCTGGCGACGGCGCCTTGCCCGGGCCGGCGGGGTTCTGGCCGGGGCGCTGGTGTGCTTCTTCCTGCTGAAGGGCGCGGCCATGGCCAGCCGTGACACGGGCTTTGACGCGCCACTTCCGCCCGACGCGGGCTTTGGCGCGCAGGTCCGGTTCTGGATCGCCGGGCCGGATCCGGTCAGCCGCGCCCTGGCGGCCACCTTTCGCGGCCCGGCGCACTGACTTCTGACACCTGAAATGGAGAACGCCGCCACGGTTTCCCGGGGCGGCGTTGTTCTGGGCTCGGTCAGCGAGGATCAGCGCAGGGCGTTGATCACGCCGTCGATGTCACCACGGCACAGGCCGATATCGTCCAGTTCACGGTCGGTCAGTTTCCCAAGCTCGCGGCGGGTGACACGCAGGTCGTTCCACGCGGCAAAGCGGGCAAAGAAATCGGCGACCGAGAACCCGAGCGAACGGCCGAACACGCCATCGGCAACGGGGCGGGCAGAGGCAAAAAAGGCCATCGGAGGCTCCTGTCGTTTCAAGTCTGCTGAAGCATTGTGCTTCTGACGATCAGATAGCCGAGGCCACGGGCAGGGAGTAGACGGAATTGCTGCATTGCAGCTATGCGCAAGTGGCATGACTGTGAGGGCGCGCGAAACAGCCCTTCTCGCGGGGGTGCGGATGGAATGCGACCACATTAACGCCGTTCGCGTCGGATGCAATGGCTGAATGGCCCCTCGGGCGCCGATTTCCGCTTTCTTCTGGCCAATGTTCCCTTTTCGTGCTAGTCCGGACCAAAGCCCGGGACAAACCGGGCGGGGGAATCAAAGGGCAGGGCGACGCATGCGTGTGATGGGAATCGATCCCGGTTTGCGCAATCTCGGTTGGGGCGTGATCGACGTTCAGGGCACGCGCCTGCGCCACGTCGGAAATGGCGTGCTGCATTCCGAGGGGGCGGATCTGGCCAGCCGGCTCCTGAGCCTGCACATCCAGCTCGAAGCGGTCCTGCGCCAGCAGGTCCCGGATTGCGCGGCGGTCGAACAGACCTTTGTCAACAAGGACGCGGTGGCGACTCTGAAACTGGGCCATGCCCGGGCCATCGCGCTGCTGGTGCCCGCTCAGGCCGGCCTGACCGTCGGCGAATACGCGCCCAACGCGGTCAAGAAGGCCGTGGTCGGCGTGGGCAAGGCGGCCAAGGTGCAGGTCGATCACATGGTGCGGATGCAATTGCCGGGGGTGACGATCGCCGGTCCGGACGCGGCCGACGCGCTGGCGGTTGCCATCTGCCACGCGTTTCACATGCAAAGCGCGGGCCGCCTGCAAGCCGCGTTGAGGGCCGCGGAATGATTGGCAAGCTGTCGGGTCGGATCGACTATCGCGCCACGGATCACGTGCTGCTGGACGTGAAGGGCGTCGGCTACATCGTCCATGTGTCCGAACGCACGCTGATGGCTCTGCCCGGGCCGGGGGGCATGGCCGCGCTCTATACCGAACTTCTGGTGCGCGAGGATCTGTTGCAGCTTTTCGGCTTTCTGACCCTGGCCGAAAAGGAATGGCACCGGCTGCTGATGTCGGTGCAGGGCGTCGGGGCCAAGGCGGCGATGGCCATTCTGGGCACGCTGGGGCCCGAGGGCGTCTCGCGCGCCATCGCGATCGGCGATGCGGGCGCGGTGCGCAAGGCGCCGGGCGTGGGTCCGAAGCTGGCGCAGCGCGTCGTGCTGGAACTGAAGGACAAGGCCCCCACCGTGATGGCGATGGGCGCCGCGGCCGCCGATCTCACGCCCGAGGGCGCGGTGATCGAAACCGTGCCTTCCGGCGCGGGCGCGGCGCCGATTGCGGCCGTGGCCGACGCGGGCGCCGCGCCCTCCGGACCCCGGGCCGAGGCGCGCCGCCAAGCCCAGCAGGCCCAGGCGGACGCGCTGTCGGCGCTGACCAATCTGGGCTATGGCCCGTCCGAGGCGGCACAGGCCGTCGCCACCGCCGCCGAAGACCACGGCGAAACCCCCGCTCTGATCCGGGCGGCCCTGAAACTGCTGGCGCCAAAGTCGTGACCCCGTTGCCCGCGCAATCCCGACGTGATCCCGTGAACCAGACGTTGACGCCTGCCGGCCTTTCCGATCAACCTGCCGCATGACATCGCCAGACCAGACGCTTCGCCCAGATCGCCAGCCCGAGGACGCCGACCGCGCCCTCAGGCCGCAGATGCTGGACGAATTCATCGGCCAGCACGAGGCTCGGGCCAATCTCAAGGTGTTCATCCAGTCGGCCCGACTGCGCGGCGAGGCGATGGACCACACGCTGTTCTACGGCCCGCCCGGGCTGGGCAAGACCACGCTGGCACAGATCATGGCGCGCGAACTGGGCGTCGGGTTCCGCATGACCTCGGGTCCGGTGCTGGCCAAGGCGGGCGATCTGGCGGCGATCCTGACCAACCTCGAAGCCCGCGACGTGCTCTTCATCGACGAGATCCACCGCCTCAATCCCGCCGTTGAAGAGGTCCTCTACCCCGCGATGGAGGATTTCCAGCTCGACCTGGTGATTGGCGAAGGGCCGGCGGCGCGCACCGTGCGGATCGAACTGCAACCCTTCACCCTGGTCGGCGCCACCACGCGGCTGGGCCTGCTGACCACGCCGCTCAGGGACCGGTTCGGCATCCCGACGCGGCTGCAATTCTATACCGAACCCGAACTGTGCGAGATCGTCGCGCGCGGGGCACGGCTGCTCAACATCGCGGCCGAGGACGCGGGCGTGCGCGAAATCGCGCGCCGCGCCCGCGGCACCCCGCGGATCGCCAACCGCCTGTTGCGCCGCGTCGTGGATTTCGCCCTGGTCGAAGGCGACGGCCGCCTGACCTGTGCGCTGGCCGACAACGCGCTGAATCGGCTGGGCGTGGATCATCTCGGCCTCGACGGCGCGGATCGGCGCTACCTGCGGCTCATCGCGGAAAGCTACGGCGGCGGGCCGGTGGGGGTGGAAACCATCGCCGCCGCGCTCAGCGAAAGCCGCGATGCGATCGAAGAGGTGATCGAACCCTTTCTGTTGCAGCAGGGCCTGGCCGCGCGCACGCCGCGCGGTCGGATGCTGACCCAGGCCAGTTGGGGGCACCTTGGCCTGACCCCGCCCAGACCGGCCAACCAGCAGGACCTGTTCGAAACCGGCCCCCCCTCCGGCAAATGAGCAAGGGCGCCGCAATCGGGCGCCCCATCATCTTGTCCGAAATACGCACAGGGATTTTCAAGGGGGGCGTGCCCCCCTTGAAGCGGGGGTGCGGGGGCGGCAGCCCCCGCCGCCGCGTCAACCTGCGTCAAACCGCGCCGCAGCCGACGCTCTCAGCCGACGATCGTCGCCTCGGTCGCGGCACGCAGGTCGGCTTCGCTCACGCCCTCGGCGCATTCGACGATCCTCAACCCGCCTTCGACAACGTCCAGAACACCCAGGTTCGTGATGATCCGGTTGACCACCGCCTTGCCCGTCAGGGGCAGGGTGCAGGATTTCAGCACCTTGGATTCCCCGTGCTTCGAAGTGTGGTCCATCACCACGATGACTCGCTTGACACCGGCCACCAGGTCCATCGCGCCGCCCATGCCCTTGACCAGCTTGCCGGGGATCATCCAGTTCGCCAGGTCGCCGTTCTCGGCCACTTCCATCGCGCCCAGGATCGCCATGGCGATCTTTCCGCCCCGGATCATCGCGAACGAGGTCGCGCTGTCGAAATAGGCGGTGTGGGGCAGCGCCGTCACGGTCTGCTTGCCGGCGTTGATGAGGTCGGCGTCCACGGCGTCGTCGGTCGGGAAGGGGCCGATGCCCAGCATGCCGTTTTCCGACTGCAAGGTCACGGTCATCCCCTCGGGGATATAGTTCGCCACCAGGGTCGGAATGCCGATCCCCAGGTTCACATACATCCCGTCCTGCAATTCCTGCGCCGCCCGGGCGGCCATCTGGTTGCGATCCCAAGCCATGATGTCAGCCCTCCTTATGCCTTGCGCGTGGTGCGCTGTTCGATGCGCTTCTCGTGCTCGCCCTGGATCAGGCGGTGCACGTAGATCCCGGGCAGATGAATGTGATCGGGGTCCAGCGAGCCGGCGGGCACGATTTCCTCGACCTCCATGATGCAGACCTTGCCGCAGGTCGCCGCCGGAGGATTGAAGTTGCGCGCGGTCTTGCGGAACACGGCGTTGCCGGTGGTGTCCGCCTTCCACGCCTTGACGATCGCGATATCCATCACCAGCCCGGTTTCCAGGATATAGGTCTCGCCGTTGAAATCCTTGTGTTCCTTGCCATCGGCAATGACCGTGCCGACGCCGGTCTTGGTGTAGAACCCGGGGATGCCCGCGCCGCCGGCGCGCATGCGTTCGGCCAGCGTGCCCTGGGGGTTGAACTCCAGCTCCAGCTCGCCGGACAGATACTGTCGCATGAACTCGGCGTTTTCGCCGACATAGGACGAGATCATCTTCTTCACCTGCCGCGATTGCAGCAGAACGCCCAGGCCGAATTCGTCCACGCCAGCGTTGTTCGAGGCCACCGTCAGCCCCTTGACGCCCGAGTCCCGGATCGCGGCGATCAGCAGTTCCGGAATGCCGCACAGGCCGAAGCCGCCCGACGCGATGGTCATTCCGTCGAACAGAAGCCCGTCCAGGGCTTCGGCGGCGGAACCGTAGATCTTCTGCATGATACCCCCCGAAAGCTGGTTGTCCCGTTTTTGACGCGGCAGTGCGGCGAAGTCAATCGGCGTGGCCGCCTGGCGGCGCGCGCCTCTTGCGCCCCGGTCTCGCCGGGGTATTGTGCGCGCCATGTTGACTGGATTTCGTTCCCTGCTCGTGCTTGCGGTCCTGGCGCTGGCGGCCTGTTCGCCCGTGCGGCCCCAGCCTGCGCAGCCGGTTCCGGCGCCCGAGGGTGGCAATCATCAGGTCAGCTACCTGGTGCTGTCGCCAGACGGCCCCGCCGCGGGGCAGGGGCGCGCCTATTTCACGGGCGCCGGCGCGCGCCTGTCCTCGTTGACCTTTCTGGCGCAGGGGCGCGGCGCCTACACCGTCGAGGCCCGCTGCGACGCGCCCGCGCGGCACCGGTTCGAGGGCGCCGATCACGGCCAGACGGATGCCTGGACCGCCGCCGGCCAGCCGGTGCGCTTTCGTGTCGGCCCGGCCGAGCGCGCGCGCAGCTGGCTGGACCTCGACCCCGCGACCGGGGCCTGCGACCTGAGCGTGACGCCAGGCGGGCGCCCGGCCTGGACGCTGCATGTCCAGCGCGAGGAAACCGCGCTGCCCGCCGTCGCGCGTCTGGATGCGATCGTGCCGGGCTGCGCGCGCAGCGCCGGGGGGGATGCGTTGGACCGGGCCTTCATGGCGTCGGGCGGGTTGTCGGCCACCTGTCCCGCGCCGGTCGGCGCCAGCCGGATGTTGCCTGACGGGCTGGATGCGCTGAACGCCAAGATCGAGGCCCTGACCGGCGCCCGCGTCAGCCGCGCGGCGCTCGAGGTGGGCGATCCGGACATGGCGCTGGATTGGCGTGACGCGCCGCATCTCGATCTGATTTACGTCAACTATCTGAACCTGAACGCGGATTTCGCGGGCTACCTGATTGCCCGGATGCTGGCCTGGCACGCGGCGCGGGGCACGGTGGTGCGGATCCTGGTGTCCGATATCATGCTGACCGACACCGACCGCGCCCTGTTCGAGGGGTTGGCCGCCCGCTATCCGACCGTGCAGGTGCAGCCCTATCGCCTGCCCGCCAGCGCCGCGCGCGGGCTTGAGGGGCAGTTGGGGCGGTTGCACCGCATCACGCATGTCAAGCTGTTCGCCACCCTTGCGCGCGAACCGGGGCGATCGCGCGCCATGATCGGCGGGCGCAACATTCACGAGGGGTATTTCTTTGAAAGCCCCCGGGATCTGAGCGCCTGGCCCTTTCTGCATCAGTATGACCCCAGCCACAATCGGCTGACCGGGGGCTTCACCGCCTACGACGACTTTGAAATCGAACTGAGCCGCGACGCCACCGTGCGACTGATCGCCGCGCATATGGGGGCGCTGTGGCATCGCGATTACGACAGCCAGGCGTTGCGGCCGCTTGCAGCCCCGGGGGGGGCGGCGACGGTGCGGGACGGCGTGGTGCGGCACTACATCTCGATCCCGTTCACCGATGGCGAGGCGATGGCGCGCTATTATGCGGGGCTGATCGATGCCGCGCAGCGGTCGATCCACATCGCCATTCCCTATCTGAACCTGCCCGACAACATCGACGCCGCCCTGCACCGTGCCCGCGATCGTGGGGTCGAGGTCACGGTCGTGACCACGGTGCGCGTGCGCGAGGCGACGGATTTCATGGTGTCGGGGCTGAACCGGGCCTTTGCCAACGCCTTTGGCGGCTGGGTGCGGTTTTTCGATTACGATCCCTTCCCGCGCCTGCTGCACGCAAAGCTCATCACCATCGACGGGCGGCTGGCGATCATCGCCTCGACCAACCTGAACCGCCGCAGCTTTGCCCATGACTTCGAAAACGGGCTGGTGTTCATGGATCGGGGCATCGCCCGGGGGGTGGATGGGGTCATCCAGTCCTATGTCGCGCGCGCAAACCGGGTTCGCCCGCCGCAGCCGGTCTCAGGGCTGGTGCACTGGCTGGACAGCCTCAGACTGATTTCCCGCGCCTTCTAGCCGGTGCGTCAGCCGCCGGACGTCTTTGCCTTGGGCTTGGCCTTGGGCGTGGCTTTGGGCTTTGCGGGGGCCTTGGCCGGGCTTTTGGCGGCCTTGCCCTTGCCCTTGGTCGCAGCCTTGGCCGCGATCAGTTCCAGCGCCTGCTCCAGGGTGACGGCGTCGGGCGCGACGTCCTTGGGCAGGGTCGCGTTGACCTTGTCCCATTTGACATAGGGCCCGTAGCGGCCCGGCATCACCTGCACGGACCCGCCATCGGGATGATCGCCCAGCACCTTCAGGGGTTGCGCCGTGGCGCCGCGCCCCGGGCCGCGCGCAAGCTTGGCGGCCAGGACCTCGACCGCGCGGTTCATGCCAATGGTGAACACTTCGTCCACCTCGGGAAGGTTCGCGTAGGTGGCGTTGTGCTTCACATAGGGGCCAAAGCGCCCGATCCCGGCCTCGACCAGGGCGCCGTCCTCAGGGTGCGGGCCGATGGGGCGCGGCAGCGAGAGCAGGCTCACGGCCTTGTCCAGGTCCATCGCATCGGGCGCCCAGCCCTTGGGCAGGCTGGCGCGGGGCGGCTTGGGCACCTCGGCCGAGACCTCGCCGCGCTGGACATAGGGGCCAAAGCGCCCGGCCCGCAGAAAGATCGGATCGCCCTGATCGTGGCCCAGAAGCTTTCCGTCGCCGGAAAGCTCGGCGTCCCCCTCGTCGCCCGACAGCGGCCGGGTATAGCGGCACTCGGGATAATTGTTGCAGCCGATGAAGGCCCCGCCCGAACGCGCGGTCTTCAGATTGAGCCGCCCCTTTCCGCAGGTCGGACACAGGCGGGGATCGCCGCCATCCTCGCGCGGGGGATAGAGATGCGGCGCCAGGACCTCGTCGATCTTTTCCAGCACATCGGTGATGCGCAGTTCGGTCGTTTCCTCGATCGCGGCGTGAAAGTCGCGCCAGAAGCCGGACAGAACCTCCTTGTAGTTCCGCGACCCGGCCGAGACATCGTCGAGTTGCTCTTCCAGATCGGCGGTGAAATCGTATTCCAGATATTTGCGGAAATAGTTGACCAGGAAGATCGTCACCAGCCGGCCCTTGTCTTCGGGGATCAGTCGGTTCTTGTCCTTGCGGACATAGCCGCGTTCCTGGATCGTGGTGACGATGCTGGCATAGGTCGAGGGACGCCCGATGCCCAGCTCTTCCATCCGCTTGACCAGCGTCGCTTCCGTGTAGCGCGGCGGCGGTTGGGTGAAGTGCTGCTCGGGCACGATCGCCTTCTTGCCGGTGGCTTCGCCCTGCGACAGTTGCGGCAGGCGCCCTTCGTCGCCGTCTTCATCGTCGCGGCCTTCCTCGTAGACCTTGAGGAAACCGTCGAACAGAACCACCTGACCCGTCGCGCGCAAGCCGACCTGCCCGTCCTTTGAGCCGATCTCGGCGGTGGTGCGCTCCAGGCGCGCGGCCTCCATCTGGCAAGCGATGGTGCGCTTCCAGATCAGATCGTAGAGCTTGCGCTGGTCGCTCTCGGCCAGGCGCAGGCTGTCGGGGTCCGCGGCCATGTCGGTCGGGCGGATGCACTCGTGCGCTTCCTGCGCGTTCTTGGCCTTGTTCTTGTAGATCCGCGGGCTGGCGGGGACATAATCCTTGCCGAACCGGCGGGCAATTTCGTCCCGGGCCTGGGCCACGGCCTCGGGCGCCATGTCGATGCCGTCGGTCCGCATGTAGGTGATATGCCCGGCCTCGTAGAGACGCTGCGCGGCGGCCATGGTCTGCTTGGCGCCCATGCCGAACTTGCGGCTGGCCTCCTGTTGCAGGGTCGAGGTCATGAAGGGCGCCGTCGGGTGGCGCTGCGCGGGCTTGGCCTCGACCGACTGCACGAAGAGATCGCGCGAGGTCAGCGCCTGCACGGCGATCTCGGCAGCCTGCTGGGTCGCCAGGTCGAACTTGTCCAGCTTCTTGCCACCCAGGTTGACCATCCGTGCGGTGAACTCGGCGCCCCGGGCATTGGCCAGCGTGGCGGTCACACTCCAGTATTCGCGGGCGCGGAAGGCCTCGATCTCCATCTCGCGCTCGACGATCAGGCGCAGGCAGACCGACTGGACCCGCCCGGCCGAACGCGCGCCCGGCAATTTGCGCCACAGCACGGGCGACAGGTTGAACCCCACCAGATAGTCCAGCGCGCGCCGCGCGAGATAGGCCTCGACCAGCGGCGCGTCCACCTGCCGGGGGTGCTTCATCGCCTCGAGGATCGCGGTTTTCGTGATCGCGTTGAAGGTGACGCGGCTCACGGTCTTGCCCTTCAGCTTCTTTTCCAGCGCCTGTTCCAGGTGCCACGAGATCGCCTCGCCCTCGCGGTCGGGGTCGGTGGCCAGGATCAGCGTGTCGTCGTCCTTCAGGGCGTCGGTGATCGCCTTGATGTGCTTTTTCGAATCCGCCGCGACCTCCCATTTCATGTCGAAATCGTGGTCGGGATCGACCGAGCCGTCCTTGGCCGGCAGGTCGCGCACATGGCCGAATGACGCCAGAACGGTATAGTCCTTGCCCAGGTATTTGTTGATGGTCTTGGCCTTGGCGGGGGACTCGACGACGACAACTGCCATGCAAACCTCTGACGATGAACGCCTTTCATCCGGTCAATCCGGGGCGCGCGGGTTCAACCGCGCCGCATAGATGGGTCGAACGCGGGTGGATGTCAATCGCGAGGCCGGTGCGCCGCTGCTTTGGCACGGGGTCTTTCCGGCCCCACCCAGGGGCCGCGCGCCCCGGTTTGCACGCCGGTTCGGGTGGTATGTTCCGGGCGCAAATCTTGGGGCATTCGGGGGGGCATTCCGGGGGGCGACAGGCCTGGCGCGGGGCAGTTTCCGGCACCCGGGCCAGGGGCCTGGCGGGGCGCGCCGTCACCGCCGGGCCGTCCGCGTCGCGCGCGCTGAGGGGGGGGGGGCGCGGCGAGGGGTCAGGCCCGGGCCAACATTCCGCCGGGTTGGCGCTGCACCCGACCGTCGAGTTCCAGAAACAGCAGCGCCGGCGCGAGCGTGGCGGCCGGCAGGCCAAGATCGCGCACGAGTTGATCCTCGGCCACCGGGGCCGAGCCGAGCCTGTCCAGGATTTGGCGGTGCAAGGTCAGCGTGTCCACGGCATTCGGGCGCGTGACGGTCGCCGCCGGCGCCGGCGCCGGATCGGCGGCGCGCCGCGCGGCCGCGACGGGCGGGTGCGCGGCCAGACTGTCCTCGAGCGCGGCGATCACGTCCTCGACCCCCGCGACCAGCCGCGCGCCGTCGCGGATCAGCCGGTTGCACCCGGCGGCGCGGGCGTCCATCGGGTGGCCGGGCACCGCCATCACCTCGCGCCCCTGGTCCAGCGCATCGCGGGCGGTGATCAGACTGCCCGAGCCATCGGCGGCCTCGACCACCACCACGGCATGGGCCAGCCCCGCGATCAGCCGGTTACGGCGCGGGAAATGGCGCGCCTGCGGTTGCAGGCCGATCGGCTGTTCGGACACCAGCGCGCCCTGGTCGGCGATGGCGGCGGCCAGGGGCGCGTTCTCGGCGGGATAGATCACATCGACACCGCCCGCCATGACGGCGACGGTGCCGGTCTTCAGGGCCGCCTGATGCGCCACGGTATCGATGCCCCGGGCCAGGCCGGACACCACGGTCAACCCGTGGAACCCCAGCCCCTCGGCAAGCTTGCGCGCCATGCGGCCGCCCAGGCTCGAGGCGTTGCGCGATCCGACCAGCGCCACGGCGGGACGGTCCAGAACCGCCTGGCATCCGCGCGCCCACAACACCGGCGGCGGATCCGACAGCGCGGCCAGCGCCGCCGGATAGCCGGGCGCACCCAGGAAAAGCAGACGGGCGCCCCGACGGGTGCCGCTGTCGATCTCGCGCCAGGCGGCCTCGGTGGGAAAGGGGGCATAATCCGATTCGCCCGCGGCAGCCGCCAGCGCGGGCAGGGCTGCCAACGCCGCCTGCGCGCTGCCGTGTTCGGCCATCAGCCGCTGAAATGTCGATGCGCCAACCCGGCGCGAGCGAATGAGGCGAAGCCACGACAAGCGGTCTTCTTCCGTGGTGGGTGGGGTGAAGGGTGTGGGAGAAGAAAGTGTAGTCCCGTCCATCGCAACCTCGCCTCATTCGATTCGCAGGTTGCCGGCAGAAGGTTAACAGGTGGTGAAGAAATTCCGCGCATCACCGAATAAATGCGCGACACCCCGCATCATCTTGTCCGAAATACGCACGGGGATTTTCAAGGGGGGCGTGCCCCCCTTGAAGCGGGGGTGTGGGGGCGGCAGCCCCCACCGCCCTGGGTCGCCGCGCCCCTAGGCCACGCCGCCGACGGTCAGCCCGCCGATCAGCAGCGACGGCTGGCCAACCCCCACCGGCACCCATTGCCCCGCCTTGCCGCAATTGCCGATGCCCGGGTCCAGCGCCAGATCGTTGCCGATGCCGCGCACGTTCTTCAACACCGAAGGCCCGTCGCCGATCAGGGTCGCGCCCTTGACCGGTGCGCCGACCTTGCCGTTCGTCACCCGGTAGGCCTCGGTGCAGGAAAACACGAACTTGCCCGAGGTGATGTCCACCTGCCCGCCGCCAAAGCCGACCGCCCAGATGCCGTCCTTCATGCCCGCAACCAGCGAATCGGGGGCATCGCGGCCAGCCAACATCACGGTGTTCGTCACGCGTGGCATCGGCGCATGGGCGTAGCTTTCGCGCCGGCCGTTGCCGGTGGGCTCCACGCCCATCAGCCGGGCGTTCTGGCGATCCTGCATGTAGCCCACCAGCACGCCGTCCTCGATCAGGACGGTGCGCGCGCCGGGCGTGCCCTCGTCATCGACGCTGACCGAACCGCGCCGGTCGGGGATCGTGCCATCGTCCAGCACCGTCACCCCCCGGGCGGCGACCTGCTGGCCCATCAGCCCGGCAAAGGCCGAAGTCTTCTTGCGGTTGAAATCGCCCTCCAGCCCGTGGCCCACGGCCTCGTGCAGCAAGATGCCGGGCCAGCCCGGGCCCAGAACCACCTCCAGCGATCCGGCGGGTGCCGGCACGGCATCCAGGTTCACAAGCGCCACGCGCAGCGCCTCGCGCGCCACGGGCTGCCAGTGCGAGGGGTCCATCAGCCCCGACAGGCCGATCCGTCCACCGCCACCGTGATGACCCGATTCGCGCCGCCCCTCGCGTTCCACGATCACCGCAATGGAAATCCGCGCCATCGGCCGGACATCGGTGATCAGATTGCCCTCAGGCCGCAGGATCGCCACCTCCTGCAGGCTGGCGGCCAGGGTCGCGGTGACCTGCACCACGCGCTTGTCCAGCGCGCGCAGATACTCGTCGATGGCGCGCAGCGTGTCGATCTTGGCGGCAAAGCCGGCATCAGAGATCGGGTCGAAATCGCCATAGAGACGCCGGTTGGTTCCGGCCGGCGCGGCGGCCAGCGTGCCGCCGCCCGATCCCACCGCCAGACGGGCCATGCCGACCGCGCGTTTCAGGGCGCTTTCGCTCAGTTCCGAGGCGTGGGCGTAGCCTGCGACATCGCCCCGCACCGCCCTGAGGCCGAAACCCTCGGCCGCGTCATAGCCCGCGCTGCGGATTCGCCCGTCGTCCAGCACGAGTGATTCGGACCGGCGCCGCTCGAGGAACAGCTCGCCGTCATCCGCGCCCTCGGTCGCTTCGCGCAGCAACGACAGGCTGTTGTCGCGGTCCAGCGCGGTTTCGAAGGGACGGAACGGGGCCTCGGGGGTCTGCGTGGCGGCGGTGGCGGTCATCTGCGTCCTTTCGCGTCGGTGTGGCGCGTCCTTGATACAGATCAAGAGGCGGCAACCTGACGCATTGGTTTGGCTTGTTCTGGCGATGCTAATATGATTTTAGGAGAGAGGGAAACCGCCCGTGTCGGCGGGCGCCCCGTTCCGTGCAATGCCCGCACGAACCGGCGCCCTGATCGTCCGGCGGAGGAGAATGACGGTCGAAGAGCCGCGTAAAACGGGAACATAAGATGCATCTTTTCAAGGACCTCACCCGTCTGTCCGCCAAGATGGCCACCGGTCTGGGCGCCGTGGCACTGACGCTGGCCCTGTCCGGTCAGGCCATGGCGCAGACCGTCATCGACGGCCTGCCAGTCCGGGGCGCGCCGCATCCCGAGGGGATCGCGCTGCAAATCGCCTCGACCTCGCTGGCGGACGAGGCGCACTGGATCGACCATATGGTGCTGATCATCATCGGGATCATCACCGCCTTTGTCTGCCTGCTGCTGCTGTGGGTGATCGTGCGCTACAACCGCCGCGCCAACCAGACGCCGGCCCGGTTCACGCACAACTCGCCGCTGGAAGTCGCCTGGACGATCCTGCCGATCTTCATCCTGATCTTCATCGGCTCGTTCACCGTGCCGGCGTTGTTCCGCCAGCAGATCATGCCGCAGGCGGATGTGACCATCAAGATCACCGGCTACCAGTGGTATTGGGGTTACGAGTATCCCGACCACGGCGTCGAATTCTCCAGCTACCTGCTGCAACCCGACGAGTTGGAGGCGCATGGCTACGACCAGAGCTTCAACCTGCTCGCGGTCGATGAGCCGATGGTCGTGCCCGTGGGTCGAAACGTCGTGGTGCAGGTCACCGGTGCCGACGTGATCCATTCGTGGACGATCCCGGCCTTCGCGGTCAAGCAGGACGCCGTTCCCGGCCGTCTGGCCCAGGCCTGGTTCAACGTCGATGAACCGGGGATCTATTTCGGCCAGTGCTCGGAACTCTGCGGTCAGGGGCACGCCTACATGCCGATCGAGATCCGCGCCGTGCCGGAAGCGGATTACATCGCCTGGCTGCAATCGCATGGCGCGACCAACCTCGCCGCCGCGCCGGGCTACACCGAAGCGGCGACGCAACTCGCCTCGGCTTCGAACTGACGTTGACCCCGGGCGCCGCGCGCGGAGCCAGTCCGCCGCGCGGCGCCCGATCTTTCCGGGGGTAAGATGAGCGACATCCAGGCAGATATCGCGGTGCAGGGCGGCGGAACCGGCGAGGCCGGTTTCGGCGACTATGTGCAGCTTCTGAAGCCGCGCGTCATGTCGCTGGTGGTGTTCACCGCCATGGTGGGCCTGCTGGTTGCCCCCGTGCACCTGCACCCGGTCGAATCGCTGGCCGCGATCATCTTCATCGCGCTGGGCGGCGGGGCCTCGGGCGCGCTGAACATGTGGTGGGATGCGGACATCGACCGCGTCATGCGTCGCACCGCCAAGCGTCCCTTGCCCGCGGGCACCATCCAGCCCGGCGAAGCCCTGGGCCTGGGGCTGGCGCTGTCGGGGCTCAGCGTGGTGATGCTGTCGCTGGCCACGAACCTGCTGGCCGGCGGGCTTCTGGCCTTCACCATCTTCTTCTACGCGGTGGTCTACACCATGTGGCTGAAGCGCTCGACGCCGCAGAACATCGTCATCGGCGGCGCGGCGGGGGCTTTTCCGCCCATGATCGGCTGGGCCGCCGCGACGGGCCATATCGGCATCGAATCGGTGCTGATGTTTCTGGTGATCTTCATGTGGACGCCGCCCCATTTCTGGGCGCTGGCGTTGTTCATGAACGACGATTACGACAAGGCGCGCGTGCCGATGCTGACCGTGACCCACGGCCGCCGGGCCACGCGGGCGCACATCCTGGTCTATACCGTGGCGCTGATGCCGGTGGCGCTGGCGGCGGCGTTCACCACCATCGGGGGGCCGATCTATTTCGCGGTCTCGCTGGTGTTGAACGTGCTGTTCCTGATCGGGGCGATCCGCATCTGGCGCCGCCCCGAGGAAACCGCGCAGGCCGACAATTACGCCGTTGAAAAGCGTTTCTTCGCGCTGTCCCTGGCCTATCTGTTCCTGCATTTCATGGCCTTCCTGGTCGAGGCGACGCCCTGGGCCGACCGGCTGGCCGAACTGGCGCATTGGGGGACGGTGACATGGGGCTGACACAGGAACACGAACTGCACCGCCGCCGCCGCAGCCGCAATGTCGGGCTGGGGCTGGTGCTGGCGGCCTTCATCTTGCTGACCTTCGGGTTGACGATGGTGAAGATCAGCCAGGGCAGCGACATGCAGGGCTATGACCACACCTATCAGCTCAGCCCGCGTCACAGCACCCACCCGACCGGGGCGGAGGCGGGCCAATGATGCGGTGGTGGCGCAGCCTTGACGGCATTGGCCGGACGGCGGCGACGACCGTTGCCGTGGTGGTGCTGATGGGTGCGCTGGCCTGGGCCGCGATTCCCGCCTACAACCTGTTCTGCCGTGTCACCGGCTACGGCGGCACCACGGCACGAGCCGAGCGCCCCTCGGATGTGGTGCTGGACCAGGAGGTTGAGGTCCGCTTCGACGCCAGCGTCGAGCGTGGCTTCCCGTGGGAGTTCCACCCGGTCGAACGGACCATGCGCCTGCGGCTGGGCGAGACCGGGATGGCGTTCTACGAGGCCTATAACCCCACCGACCATGTGATCGCGGGGTCGGCCAGCTACAACGTGACGCCCTATTCGGCGGGCGGGTATTTCATCAAGATCGCCTGCTTCTGCTTCACCATGCAGGTTCTGCAACCCGGTGAACGGGTGCAGATGCCGGTCACCTTCTATGTCGATCCGGACATCCTCGACGATCCCGATGTCCAGGCCGAGGGGCTGACCACGATCACCTTGTCCTATACCTTCCACCCGGCAGAGCTGCCCGACGACAGCCAGGCAGCCACGGTCGAGACGAACTGAGGAATTCGGCACCCGCAAACCGGGGCCGGGAACGAAAGGACCGCGCAAGCGGCAAGAAACGGGAAAGTCTGAGGGAACCCATATGGCCCACGCAAAGAACCACGATTACCACGTCCTGCCACCGTCGATCTGGCCGTTCGTCGGCGCGGTCTCGGCCTTTACCATGTTGACCGGCGGCATTCTGTGGATGCACGACATGGGGCCGTGGATCTTCCTGATCGGCTTCGTCGGCGTGCTTTACACCATGTATGCCTGGTGGGCGGACGTCATCGTCGAAAGCCAGTCGGGCGACCACACGCCGGTCGTGGTGATCGGCCTGCGCTATGGTTTCATCCTGTTCATCATCTCCGAGGTGATGTTCTTCTCGGCGTGGTTCTGGACCTTCTTCAAGCACGCGCTCTATCCGATGGGGCCCGATTACCCCGCCGTGGACGGCCCCTGGCCGCCCGCCGGGATCGAGACCTTCAACCCCTGGCACCTGCCGCTCATCAACACGCTGATCCTGCTGCTGTCGGGGTGTGCCGCGACCTGGGCGCACCACGCGCTGGTGCATGACAACAACCGCAAGGACATGGCCAACGGTCTGATCCTGGCCGTGGTGCTGGGCCTGTGCTTCACCGTGCTGCAAGGCTACGAATACAGCCACGCCGCCTTTGGCTTTGCCGGCAACATCTATGGCGCCTCGTTCTTCATGGCGACCGGCTTCCACGGCGCGCATGTGATCATCGGCACGATTTTCCTGTTCATCTGCTACCTGCGGGTGCGTGCCGGCCACTTCACCCTGGAACGCCACGTCGGCTTCGAGGCGGCGGCCTGGTATTGGCACTTTGTCGATGTCGTGTGGCTGTTCCTGTTCGCCTCGATCTATGTCTGGGGCCAATAAGGCCGCGACGCGACTTGCTGATCGACACGCGGGGGGCTATGTGCCCCCCGTTCTCTTTGCAGGAAAGGCGCTGGCATGGGCCGGTTGATCGGGGCGGGGATATTCGGGATTGTCGGTGTTGCGATCCTGATGTCGCTGGGGTTCTGGCAGGTGCGCCGGCTGGAGTGGAAGCTGGACCTCATCGCCCATGTCGAGGCCCGTGTGCACGAAGACCCGGTCGCGTTGCCCGCCGAACCGGCGCCCGAACGCGACCGCTTCCTGCCCGTGACCGTGAGCGGTCGCTTCACCGGCGAGGCGGTGCATGTGCTGTCCAGCATCGAGGGGATCGGCCCGGGCAGCCGCGTGATCGCGGTGCTGGAAACCGCCGGGGGACGCCGGGTTCTGGTGGACCGGGGCTTTCTGCCCGAGAGCGCGCGCGCAGCCTTCGCCGGTGCCGCGGACAACGTCGCCGTGACCGGCAATCTGGACTGGCCCGCCGATACCGACGCCTACACGCCCGCGCCGGACCTGGCGCACGGCCTGTGGTTCTCGCGCGAGGCGGCGCCGATCGCCCGGGCGCTGAACGCCGAGCCGTTCCTGATCGTCGCCAGCCACGACAGCGCCGCCGCGCCGCCGCTGGTCACCGTGCCGATCAGCACGGCGATCTTCCGCAACGATCATCTGGAATATGCGATCACCTGGTTTCTGCTGGCGGCGGTCTGGGCGGTGATGACATTCGCCCTGCTGTGGCGTATCCAGCGCAGCAAGGCTTGAGGAACTCTGATGCACTATATCTCGACCCGGGGCAGCGCGCCCGTTCTGACCTTCGAGCAGGCGATGCTGACAGGGCTGGCCCGAGACGGCGGCCTGTATGTGCCGCAAACCGTGCCGCAGTTTTCGCATGACGCGATCGTGGCGCTGGCCGGCCTGCGCTACGAGGAAATCGCCTTTCGGGTCATCAAGCCCTTTGTCGGCGACACGTTCGACGACAGCCACCTGGAAAAGCTGATCGAGCGCGCCTACCAGGGCTTTGGCCACGCCGCGCGCGCGCCGTTGAAGCAACTGGCGCCCGATCATTTCCTGCTGGAACTGTTCCACGGCCCGACGCTGGCCTTCAAGGACTTTGCCATGCAGCTGATCGGGCAGCTGTTCCAGGCCTCGCTCGATCGTTCAGGCGACCGGATCACCATCGTCGGCGCGACGTCGGGCGATACCGGTTCGGCCGCGATCGAGGCGTTTCGCGGGCTTTCGAACGTGGATGTGTTCATCCTGTTCCCGCATGGCCGCGTCAGCGAGGTGCAGCGCCGCCAGATGACGACGCCCCAGGACGCGAATGTCCACGCCATCGCCGTCGATGGCGATTTCGACACATGCCAGGGCCTGCTCAAGGACATGTTCAACGACTTTGCCTTTCGCGACCGGGTGCGGCTGGCGGGTGTGAACAGCATCAACTGGGCCCGGGTTCTGGCGCAGGTCGTCTATTACTTCAGCGCGGCGACCAGCCTGGGCGCACCGCACCGGCCCGTGGATTTCACCGTGCCCACGGGCAATTTCGGCGACATCTTCGCCGGCTACATCGCCCGCAAGATGGGGCTGCCGATCGGCAAGCTGGTGATCGCGACCAACCAGAACGACATTCTGCACCGCTGCCTGACGACCGGCATCTACCAGACCGAAGGGGTGCGGCCGTCGATTTCGCCGTCGATGGATATTCAGGTCAGCTCGAACTTCGAGCGCGCTTTGTTCGATGCCTATGGCCGTGACGGCAATGCGGTCGCGCAGGTGATGGACGAATTGAAATCGCGCGGCACCTTCACCGTCAGCCAGGGGGCATTGCAGGCCCTGCGCGCCGAATTCGAATCCGGCCGGGTCAGCGAAAAGGAAACCTCGGCCACGATTTCCGCCACGCTGGCGGCCTCGGCCGAGCTGATCTGCCCGCATACCGCCGTCGGTGTCGCCGTGGCCGAGGATCACCAGGGCCGCAACCCGATGGTGACGCTGGCCACCGCCCACCCGGCCAAGTTTCCCGATGCCGTCGAGGGCGCCACCGGGCTGCGCCCGCCGCTGCCCCCGCGCATGGCCGACCTGTTCGATCGGCCCGAGCGGGTGACGCGCATGACCAGTGACCGCGCGGCGCTCCAGGCGCTGATTCTCGACCGGATCGGCATGGGGGCGGGCGCCTGATGCACCGCGTCACCACGCTGCCGAACGGCTTTCGCATCGTCACCGAACCCATGCCGGGGCTGGCCTCGGCGGCGGTTGGGATCTGGGTGACGGCTGGCGCCCGCCACGAACAGGCCGAACAGAACGGCATCGCGCATTTCCTGGAACACATGGCGTTCAAGGGCACCGCGCGCCGCACCGCCTTGCAGATCGCCGAGGAAATCGAGGACGTCGGCGGTTACATCAACGCCTATACCTCGCGCGAGATGACGGCCTATTACGCGCGCGTGCTTCAGGCCGACGTGCCCCTGGCGCTGGACGTGATCGCCGATATCGTCCTGAACCCCGCGTTCGAGGCCCGCGAGATCGAGGTCGAGCGCCATGTCATCTTGCAAGAGATCGGCCAGGCCGCCGATACGCCCGACGACGTGATCTTTGACTGGCTGCAAGAGGCCAGCTATCCCGACCAGCCCCTGGGCCGGCCGATTCTGGGCCCCGCCGACCGGATCGCACGCTACGACGCGGCCGATCTGCGGCGCTTCGTGACCGGACATTACGGGCCGGGGCAGATGATTCTCGCGGCCTCGGGCGCGGTGCAGCACGACATGCTGGTCACACTGGCCGAGGGGCTGTTCGGCCATCTGCCGGCGCTGGTCATGCCGCAGGCTGCCCCCGCGCGGTTCCACGTCAACGAACGGCGCGAGGTCAAGGACCTGGAGCAGGCGCATATCGCGCTGGCGTTCGAGGGCCCGGCGTTTCGCGACCCCGACCTGTTCACCGCGCAGATCTATGCTGCGGCCATGGGCGGCGGCATGTCCTCGCGATTGTTCCAGAAACTGCGCGAGGAACGCGGCCTGTGCTACACGACCTTTGCGCAGGCCGGCGCGCATGACGACACCGGCGCGATCACGATCTACGCCGGCACCGGCGAAGAGGACCTTGCCGAACTGGCGACGCTGACGGTGGACGAGATGAAGCGCGCGGCCGAGGATCTGAGCGAAACCGAAGTCGCCCGCGCCCGCACCCAGATGAAGGCGGGTCTGTTGATGGGGCTGGAAAGCCCGTCGAGCCGCGCCGAGCGTCTGGCGCGGCTGATGGCGATCTGGGACCGCGTGCCGGACCTGGAGGAAACGATCCAGAAGATCGACGCCGTGGACCTGCCCGCGATCCGCACCTATGCCGAACGGCTGGTGTCCGAGGCGCGCGTCAGCATGGCGCTGTATGGCCCGGTGGCGGGCGCCCCCTCGCTGGAGGCGCTGCGCGAAAGGCTGGTGGCGTGATGGGCGGTTTCCTGCTGGCCCCCAAGCGGAAGTTCCGGCTGGAAACCGAACGCATGATCCTGCGCCTGCCCGAGCACGCGGACTATCGCGGCTGGTCGGCCCTGCGTGTGGCCTCGGCCGGGTTCCTGACGCCGTGGGAGCCGACCTGGGCCGAGGATCACCTCTCGCGCCGGGCGTTCACCGGGCGGGTGCAATGGGCCGCGCGGATGCGCACGCAAGGCACCGGGCTGCCGTTGTTCCTGTTCCGGCGCAGCGACAGCCAGATCCTGGGGGCGATCACGCTGGACAACATCCGCCGGGGGCCCGCGCAATCGGGCACCGTCGGCTACTGGATCGGCCAGCCCTTTGCCCGCAACGGCTACATGCGCGAGGCGCTGCGGGCGCTGGTGCACCACGCGTTCACCGAACTCGACCTCTCGCGGATCGAGGCTGCCTGCCTGCCCGAAAACGCCGCCTCGCGCGCGGTGCTGGAAAAGTCCGGCTTCAAATACGAAGGCGTCGCGCAAAGCTATCTTCAGATCAACGGCCGCTGGCGCAATCATGTGCTCTATTCCAACCTGCGCGGCGACCGGCGGGGGCGCACCGATGTCGGTTGAGCCGGCCCTCCTGCGGCGGCTTCGGGGCGGCCCCGCCGGGTGGTCGGTGGTCGGCCCGCGGGTGGCGCCGGGTCACGCGGCGGATGACGGCGCATGGGGTCTGCCATGCTGAACCCTTGCGACGGCGCCTTTCTGGACGGTCTTTCGGGCATGCTTCCTCCGGGCACGCTGATCGCGCCCGAGGCGCGCTACCTGGTCGAATTGCGCGGGCGGATGCATGGCTGCGCGGGGGCGGTGGCGCGGCCGGCCTCGACCGCCGAGGTGTCGGTCATCCTGCGCGCGGCCCAGGCCGCGCGGGTCGGGGTCGTGCCCTACGCGGGCGGCACCGGGCTGGTCGGGGGGCAGGTCATGCCGGACGGGCCGCTGCCCCTGATCCTGTCGGTCGAACGCATGACCCGCCTGCACGACATCGACGTCGCCGGGAACGTGCTGGTGACCGACGCGGGCGCGGTGCTGGCCGATGTCCAGGCGCGGGCCGAACAGGCGGACCGGCTGTTCCCCATGGCGCTGGGTAGCCAGGGCTCGGCGCGAATCGGGGGGCTGCTGGCCACCAACGCGGGCGGCGCAAATGTTCTGCGCTGGGGGACCATGCGCGAGCTGTGCCTGGGCGTCGAGGCGGTGCTGGCCGATGGCTCGGTGGTTGGCGGTCTGAAGCGGCTGCGCAAGAACAACATGGGCTACGACCTGCGGCATCTGCTGATCGGTTCCGAGGGGACGCTGGGGGTCATCACGGCGGCCGCGCTGCGCCTGTTCCCGCGCCCGGCGCGCACCGGCGCGGCGATGCTGGCCGTGCCCTCGCCCGAGGCCGCGCTGGCCCTTCTGGCGCTGGCGCAAGAGCGGCTGGGCGAGGGGGTCTCGGCCTTTGAGCTGATCGGCGGGCAGGGTCCCAGGTTCGTCGCCCGGCATCTGCCCGGTCAACGCCAGCCCTTTGCCGATCCGCCCGACTGGTCGGTGCTGATTGACCTGGGGCTGGTGGCCGCACTGGACCCGGAGCAGGCGCTGAGCGCGCTGTTCGAAGTGGCGCTGGCGAAGGGGCTGGTCCAGGACGGCGTGATCGCCACCAGTGCCGCGCATCGGGCGCAGTTCTGGTCCCTGCGCGAGGCCATCCCCGAGGCGAATCGCCTGGTCGGCGCGATCGCCAGCCACGACGTCGCCCTGCCGCTGGCCGCGTTGCCAGCGTTCATCGCCCGCGCCGACGCGGCGCTGCGGGCCCTGGGCGACATGCGGGTCAATTGTTTCGGCCATGTCGGCGACGGCAACCTGCATTACAACGTCTTTCCGGCCGAGGGGCGGCATCGCGACGCCTATGACGCGCTGCGTCCGGCCATCACCGAGACCGTTCATGGATTGGTGAACGCGATGGGCGGTTCGATCAGCGCGGAACACGGAATCGGGCGCCTGAAGACTCGGGATCTGGTGCGCTACGGCGATGCGGCCGGATTGGCGGCGATGCGGGCCATCAAGGGCGCGCTCGATCCGGCGGGCATTCTCAATCCCGGCGCGGTTCTGGGATAAGCGCGCGCAGTCGCTCCCACCCACGCACCCGCCGCTCCTGCGCGCGCCAGCGCGACTTTGCCGCGTGATGCGGGCCCCTGGCCTTGTCGCGTCTTTTCAGGGTCCTGCCGGGGACCGCGCGTTCGGGTCCGGCCCGGCATTTGAAATTGATCCTTGAGCATGTTAGGGGCGATTCCAACGGTCGGCACCGGGAGGATGGGGTGGATCTCAGTCAGGAAGAGCCCGCCGACTGGTGGGAGGTCGAGGCCCTCTACGACCTGTGCTTTGCCCCCGGGCGGACGGCGTTGTCGTCCTATCGTCTGCGTGACGATGTGCCGCCGGTGGCGCAATTGTGCCTGTGCCTGTGGGATGAATCGGGCGCCCTGGCCGGGGTCATCCGCTATTGGCCGGTGCGGGTCGGCGGTCAGCCCGCGCTGTTGCTGGGGCCGGTGGCGGTTCACCCCACGCGGCAAGGCGAAGGCCTGGCGGGCCTGCTGATCCGCGAATCGCTGAAGCGCGCGCGCGCAGCCGGCTGGACGCGGGTGATGCTGGTGGGCGACTATCCGTATTACCGGCGCTTTGGCTTCGAAAAGATGGACGGCGTTCTCATGCCGCCGCCGACCAACCCCGACCGGGTTCTGGCCCTGGCGCTGGCGCCTGGTGCCTGGCAGGGCGTCACCGGCGCCGTCACGCGGGCCGTGCCCGATCCGGCGCCCGACAGCGCCACGCCCGCGGCCTAGGGGGCGCGGGCGGTGTCCGGGGGCGGCAGGCTGCGGACATAGTCCACGATCGCCGGGCGCAGCCGATCCTCGCCCCGGCGTTTGGCGTCGGCGATGATCTCGGCCACGGCGTTCAGATCGGCGCGCAGGATCAGGTCCTTGACCGGGCCGATCGCGGCGGGGCGCATGGACAGGGTGCGCAGCCCGGCACCGGCAAGGGCCAGCGCCTCGATCGGGCGGCCGGCGTCCTCGCCGCAGAAGGAAAGATGCGTGCCCGTCGCGGCGCAGCGCGTCACGATCTTCTGGATGAAGGTGAAAAAGCTCAGCGACAGCGTGTCATAGCGCCGCCGCACCAGCTCGTTCTCGCGGTCGGCGGCGAAGAAGAACTGCTTCAGGTCGTTCCCGCCGATCGAGATGAAGTCGGCCATGCGGAAAAAGGCCTCGGGGGCGAAGGCCAGGCTGGGCGTTTCCAGCATGGCGCCGACCTCGAGCCGTTCGGGCAAGGGGTGGCCCAGATGGGCCTCGCGTTCGATTTCGCGCAGCAGGATTTCGCGCGCGGCGGCGAATTCGGACATTTCGCTGACCAGCGGGAACATGACGGTCAGCGGCCGTCCGGCATGGGCGCGGATCAGGGCCTTCAACTGCATCCGCATCACGCCCTTCTTGTCCAGCCCGACCCGCACCGCGCGCCAGCCCATGGCGGGGTTCGGTTCCTCAGGGCGGTTCATGTAGGGCATGACCTTGTCCGAGCCGATGTCCAGCGTGCGGAACGCCACGCGGCGCCCGTCGGCGGCCTTCAGCACGCGCGCATAAAGCGCCGCCAGGTCCGAGCGCCGGGGCATCGAGTTGCGCAGCAGGAATTGGAGTTCGGTGCGGAACAGGCCCACCCCCTCGGCCCCCGAACCGAGGAGCGAGGGCAGGTCGGCCATGATGCCGGCGTTCATGTGAAGCGCGACGCGGGCACCGCATCGCGCCACGGCCGGCCGGTCGCGCAGCGCGGCAAAACGCGCGGCCGCCTGGGTCTGCATGACGATCTTGTCGCGAAACGCCGAGGCGACGCTTTCGTCGGGGCGCAGGTGCACCACGCCCTCGTCGGCATCAACGATGATCGCGTCGCCGTTCAGGGCCTCGGTCGTGATGCCCTCGGCGTGGACGACCAGCGGAATCGCCAGCGCCCGCGCCACAACGGCGGCGTGCGAACCGACCGAGCCCTCCTCCAGCACCACGCCGCGCAACTGCTTGCCGTATTCCAGCAATTCGCCCGGGCCGATGTTGCGCGCCACCAGGATCGGCCGGTCGGGCAGCGTGGCGCCGGTGTCGTTGCCCTGGCCGGTCAGGATGCGCAGCAGTCGGTTCGACAGGTCGTCCAGGTCGTGCAGGCGGTCGCGCAGGTAGGGGTCGGGCGCCTGTTGCAGACGCGCGCGGGCCTCGGACTGTTCCTTTTCGACGGCGGCCTCGGCCGAGAGGCCGTTTTCGATGGACTGCTCCATCCGCCTGAGCCAGCCGCGCGAATTCGCGAACATGCGATAGGCTTCCAGAATGTCGCGCTGTTCCTTGTCCACGTCGCCGGTGGCTTCCAGCAGATCGTCCACCGACCCCCTGAGTCGCGTGACCGCGTCGCGCAGGCGTTCGGCTTCGGCGGTGGGGTCGTCGTTGACCAGGTTGGTCACCACGACGCGCGGCTCGTGCAGCCAGACCTGCCCTTCGGCGGTGCCCTCTTGCCCCGATCCGGCGCGGATCATCACCGGATGCTTGTGCAACGAGGCGATCGCCGTGTCGTCGCTGACAAAGGCGCCGAGTTCGGTCATTTCGGCCAGGACCATCGCCACCACGTCGAGGCCATAGACCTCGTCGTCGGAATAGGCGCGGGCCTCGCGCGATTGCACGACCAGCACGCCCAGTTTCTCGCCCAGGCGCTGGATCGGCACCCCGAGAAAGCTGGAATAGATTTCCTCGCCGGTTTCGGGCATGTATCGAAACCCGCGTTCGCCGGGCGCATTGGCGGTGTTCACAGCCGCCGCGGTGCGGGCCACGCGGCCGACCAGACCCTCGCCCAGCCGCATCCGGGTGCGGTGCACGGATTCGGGTTTCAAGCCGCGGGTTGCGCACAGTTCCAGCGTCTCGCGGTCGCGGAACAGGTAGATCGAGCACACATCCGTATGCATCGAGTCGGCGATCAGCCCGGTGATGCGGTCCAGCCGTTCCTGCCCCTGGCCCGGTTCGGCCAACGTGTCGCGCAAGCGGCGCAGCAGGCGGCGGCTTTCGCTTTCGCTACGATCCTGCATTCGGAAGGGGTTCCTGACCTGACGGTTTCGGGCGCGCGGCGGGCGGGGTTGAAGGGGTTGAGACGTGCCGACTCTAGATCAACTTGCAGCGGAAGGGAAACAGCTTTGCGACGGCCGCGGGGGCCGCACCGGGGCAAAACCGGCAGTGCTGCAAAAGCGGGCACCCGGTTGGCGGGTGCCCCGGGGCACGGTCAGACCGCCGATTCCAGCGCAAAGGCGTCGTGCAGGGTCTGCACCGCCAGTTCCATGTATTTGCGGTCGATCAGCACCGAGATCTTGATCTCCGAGGTGGCGATGACCTTGATGTTGATGTTCTCGGCCGACAGCGCCTGGAACATGCGCGCGGCGACGCCCGCGTGGCTGCGCATCCCGATGCCCACGACCGACACCTTGCTGACATCGGTGTCGATGATGAGTTCATCATACTTGATCTTGCCGGCGGCCCGGGCCTCTTCCATGGATTTCTTGGCCAGCTTCACCTGATCCACGGGGCACGAAAAGGTCATGTCGGTGACGGCGCCCGAATGGGCCGCGTCATAGTCCTTTTCGCTGATGTTCTGGACGATCATGTCCACGTTGACCCCGGCCTCGGCCAGCGGGCCGAAGATCGCCGCCGCGATGCCGGGGCGGTCGTCGATGGTGAAAAGGGTGATCTTGGCCTCGTCGCGCGAATGGGCGACGCCAGAGACGACTTTCGATTCCATGATTTCCTCCTCGTCGCAGACCAGGGTGCCGGACGTTTCATCGGTTTCGTCGAACGAAGACAGCACCCGCAGGCGCACCTTGTAGCGCATCGCCAGTTCGACCGAACGGGTTTGCAGGACCTTTGCGCCCAGTGACGCAAGTTCCAGCATTTCCTCGTAGCTGATCTTGTCCAGCTTGCGCGCCTTCGAGGTGATGCGCGGATCGGTCGTGTAGACCCCGTCCACATCGGTGTAGATGTCGCAGCGATCGGCGTCAAAGGCGGCGGCAAAGGCGACGGCGGTGGTGTCGCTGCCGCCCCGGCCCAGCGTGGTGATCCGGCCCTCGGGGCTGACGCCCTGGAACCCCGCGACCACGGCGACCTTGAAGCCCTCGGCGAATTTCGAAACGATGTTCTCGCGCGGGATCGACACGAACCGCGCCGAGCCATGCGCCGAGGTGGTGTTGATCGGCACCTGCCAGCCCTGCCAGCTACGCGCCGGCACGCCCATTTCCTGAAGTCGCAGCGCCATCAGCCCGGCGGTGACATTCTCGCCCGACGACACGACCGCGTCGTATTCGCGCGCGTCATAGAACCCTGAGGTGTCGTTGACCCATTTGACCAGTTCGTTGGTCTTGCCGGCCATCGCCGAAACGATGACGATCACGTCATAGCCGCGCTCGACCTCGCGCTTGACCTTCGCTGCCGCGTTTTCGATGCGGGCCAGGTCGGCCACCGAGGTGCCGCCGAATTTCATCACCAGAACAGGCATCCAGGCCCCCGTCCGAACGCGCGCCGCACCCCATGCGCGGCGCGCGCCCCTCATAGACTTGGGGGCAGGGGCGCGCAAGAGGCGCCGCACGCGGCCGGGCGGGGCAGGGGTGGGCTGGGGGCGCGACCCCGTCGTCCGGTCAAGCCGGACAGCCGGGCCGGGCGGCGATCAGACGTCGATGCGCGGCGCGTCGTTGACCAGGTGGCCGTCCTGATCCCACCAGGTGACGTAGGGCTCGCTGTCGGGCAGGTCGTTGACGTCGCTGCGCCGCGTCCAGGTGCTGCCGTCGGCCATCTGGAAGCTGGTGAACGTGGTCGTGGTGGTGAAGCACACGCCCGAACCGCGCGGACAGGCATACGACGTCTCGACCGTGCTGCGGCCCTCGCCGATCGCCCGGGGGCCGGTATAGCCATCGCTGCCCAGTTCGCCCAGCACGGCTACGGTGGCGCCCGAAAGCGCGCTGGCGATGTCGCTGCCCAGGGCGCCCGTGCCCTCGCGGACCGAGGCGACCGAGGCCAGGCCCAACCCGCTGACGGCGGCGGCCAGAACCACCCAGTCAACCGTGATGGCGCCGCGGTCGTCGCGGATGAACCGGACGAAGGAAGGAAGGATCTGAGACATGAGGAAACGACTCCTGAAATGAAGAACCATGAAACTGTGCCCGGGGCCGGTGTCCGCTTGGCCGGGACTTGAGGGACCAGACGGCGTTAAAGCGCCGCCGATTGGGAATAGACGGACGGGTCCTGCGGTGCGTCGCCACCGCCAACCCCGGCGGCCATCGAAATGCCGATCGCCAGCGCCACGCTGCCCGCGGCGGCGGCAACGGTGACCCAGTCCAGGCCGGAATCGCCGGGTCGGATGAGGGGCCCGCGGGCCGGTGAGGGAACGGACTTTTGCATGACAACCTCCAACGCGAACAGAGCCACTGGCTACCCGGTATCCAGGGCCCCGAATTCGGCGCATTCGCGAAAGAATTGTGGCTTTGTCGAGAAATCAGTTCGCGCGGGC
>Ga0116152_10000192_pt1 | contig 49301 bp, 44 predicted proteins | sample AD_UKC119_MetaG_FD_89894 | JGI IMG/M metagenome (GOLD analysis project Ga0116152, IMG submission 89894) | Active sludge microbial communities of municipal wastewater-treating anaerobic digesters from Hong Kong - AD_UKC119_MetaG | ecosystem: Engineered > Bioreactor > Anaerobic > Digestate...
GTTGGGGCTGGTCACGGTAACCATGTCGATGTAGTCCATGATGATGAATTCCACGGTGTCGTAGCGGACGATACAGCCTAAAGTATTTTCAATGATAAATATAATTGTTTCTTCACCTTCAATATCATTATCTTTTAGCGGCACCACATGAATGGCCACTGAGTCTTCACCTTCTTCGAAAGTAACACAGTTTTCGATAAACTCATAATCAATGCCGTTAGAAGCCGTACCTTCAATCTCAAAACAAACGGTAATAGGAGCATAACTTGGGTCAGGAAGTTCAAAAATGATATCGGCTTCCACACAGCCTTCGATCATGTTATCTGAAACCCCTTGCGGAAACGGATCAGATTGTACTTCAATCTTCGGGCTCTCAAAACTGTTCTCCTGGATAAATACTCCTGAATCAAGAATGCCATCACCGGCATCAGCAACACCTAATTTGATATGATACATCTCGCAGGGAACAACCAGTAAATAAGCGGTCATTACAACTGTGAAGGCATCGTATTCAAGGGTAAGTCCGCCTGTGTTATCATTAAAGTAAGCACAATTGGTACATGGGCCTGTAGGAGGGGTTCCGCAAAACTGCCAGCCGTTATTTACACTGTTAATTTTAACACTGGTTCCCGGTGTACCCGGAATGGTGGCAATATTTTCGTCGGAATACATGCCTCCCATTGGATCGGGTCCGGTTACAAAATAACCGAATACATCATTAAAGGAGGAATTCACATATTCATTGTATTCTTCTGATCCAAAAACATATTTAAACCTGAGCGTATCAGACTCAGGAATAAAATCAAATTCGAGAACACAGGCATCATAAGTTGTTGATGTCGTAATTGCGTTCAGTGACGGATGTCCGGGCATCCCATTTGCTCCAGTTGATCCACAGGCGACATTGGGTCCTGGTATGTTATAACCGGCACCGGAAGTTAAAAAAATACCGCTGGCGATCCCAAGGTTAGTTGTTTGCCCGTTTGAGAAAATACCTCTGGCGACATTAGCACCCTGGAGTGTCACATTATCATACTGGATACCATCACCCACAATGTTTTCAACCATATCTTCCGGAGTAACAGCCGGACCGGGCTGAATTTCAATCTGACCTTTTACACTGGTAAATGTTAAGATTACAATCGCTGTAATCCATAATTCTAAAGATTGGTACAAATGTTTCATAACATTAAAATTTGGTACTTCTGCCTGATAATCAACGAAAAGACATAATTCTCATTAGCAAACCGGCAACCTGCTTTTTCTACTGCCCCTGTAATTGAAGCTGCCGGGAGGGATTGTGACCTAATCCTACAAATTTAACTGTTTTTTCCGAAATTCATTGAATTGATGTCAAGGTCACATTTTTTTAGACAGGGTATTGTCATAAAAGGTTGTCAGTTAGTTAGTATGGTCCTCATGAACCGCATGCAGTGCTGTTTTCCCCGCCTGCTGAATGCTTGCATTCAACTCAAAGCCGATTAATAGAATGATAGAATTGAAATAAATCCAAACTAAAATGATCAACAATGTCCCGATGGATCCATACAAGGCATTATAACTGCTGAAGTTGGAAACATAAAAATTAAAGCCAATGGAAGCAGCGAGGGCAAGAAAAGTAGCCAGCGACGAACCGGCTGAAATAAACCGGAATTTGCTGTCTTTAGCAGGGGCCAGGTAATAAATAAATGAAATGGTAAAAAAGAACATGGCTGTGAGTATGATATATTTTGCAGCTTCCAGGAGGTAATAGGCCAGGTTGCTTCCTAAAATTCCCTTGTCAAGTAAAAACTTAAAAAATACGCTTCCACCGGTGAGCAGCGATATACTTATAATAACAATGATGCTTGCAATGAAAAACAAAAGCGCCGAAGTGAGTTTTTGTTTAACCCAGCTCCTGGTTTCCATGGTGTGCCATGTTTTATTAAAAGCATCAATTATACTGTCGAATCCGTTGGTGGCAAAAAACAACGCCAAAAAAAAGGTGAGTGAAAGCAGTCCTCCCCGGGGTCGTTCAATTATGTCTTCTACGGTTTGCCGGATAACTGCCTCGGTTTGGTCGGGGGTTACGTTTTGAATAAAGTTAAGTAAAATTTCATGAAAGTTTTCAATGGGAATAAACGGGATCAATGTGAAAAACACAATGATCATAGGGAAAACAGCCATGAAAAAACTAAAGGCAATAGAAGAAGCCCTGCTGGTGATTGAACCTTTAAAAATACCTTCAATAAAAAAACGGGCAACTTCAAATAACGGGATTCCGTCAAAACCAGGCAAAACGATCCGTTTTGAAAAGCGAATCAAATTCCGGATAAATTTATATTTAAGTAGAAAATGAGATATCGTCATCTACATTTGTTTTTAAATCGCCTGCAAACTCATGTCCAAACTTTTGATCTGATGTGTTAGTGCACCCACCGAAATATAATCAACACCTGTTTCAGCAAATTCCCGGATGGTTGATTCCGTGATCCCACCTGATGCCTCCGATTCGTATTTGCCATTTATTATTTTTACGGCTTTGGCTAAATCTCCCGGTGTAAAATTATCAAGCATAATGCGGTCTATTTTACCATATGCCATCACCATTTCCAACTCTTTAAAATTTCGCACTTCTATTTCAATGGCCAGTTTTTTGCCTTTTTCATGCAGGTAATTGTGGGTGGATTGAATGGCTTTTTCAATTCCCCCCGAAAAATCAACATGATTGTCCTTGATCATGATCATATCATACAATCCCATTCTATGATTTTCTCCGCCTCCCATTTTTACCGCATATTTTTCCAGCTCACGAAGCAGGGGGGTGGTTTTGCGTGTGTCGAGCAGTACGGCTTTTGTGCCTTTGATCTTATCAGTAAGAAACCTTGTATAAGTTGCAACGCCGCTCATGCGTTGCATGAAATTGAGTGCCAGTCTTTCGCCTGAGAGAATTGACCGGGAAGGCCCTTCAATAAAAAAAACAATGTCTCCAACCTGCACCTGACTGCCGTCCTCAATTTTTAAATCAAAATGAATGCTGGGATCAACTTTTTGGAATACTTTTTCTGCTATTTGGGTTCCGGCGATTACGCCTTGCTGTTTGATCTTTAATTGTGCCCTGCCGGTTTTCCCTTCCGGAATGGTGGACAGGGAGGTATGATCGCCATCTCCTAGATCCTCTTCCAGCGCCTTTTCAATAATTTCGTCAATGGTCATTCCTTAGTCCTCTTCAAACTGTAACTGGTTTATTTTAAAGTTATCTCCAGAGATTTTAATCAAAATGTAAACCCGGTATTCCTTATCGGATTTGTTAATATAAGTACCTATCATGTATTTGCTGCCATCGTTTGAGGATCCCTGATGATTGATCGTAAATGATTTAAGCGGTTCTTTTTTAAAAAAATCATTGATGATCACTTCTGCCTGGTTTTTACTGTAGCTGCCATCAATACCGGGTGTTTCAAGGTCGATTCGGTCGCTAAAGTGGCTTGCGAGGGCTGAAGCGTTCATACTCTTTATTGCAGCTTTTATTTGTGACATTACCTGGTCAGAATCCTGAGCATGCAGTGAAATTGAAAATAAAATTATAATTGTTGAAATTATTAAGCGCGTTTTCATAAGCGTCAGTAATTATTTGAATAGTTGGATACAAATATTAATCCATACCTTGCCGCTAAAGCATGGAATCTCACAAAATTAAACAAATGTTCTTAACATGTATCGACAAATGTAGGTACTTTTGGTGCTGAATCAGGAATTAATATTTTTAAATAATTGGTACCCATGAATGTAATAATTACGGGAGCAAGCAGGGGAATTGGCTACGAATTGGTAAAGCAGTTTGCGGGGGATGGTGCTCACCATATTTACGCCGTTTCCAGAAACCTGGGCCATTTGGAAAAGTTGCAGAAGGAGTGTTTTAAACAATTTCCGAATGCGATGGTTATCCCTGTTGGATTGGATTTATCGAAGGGTAGTGAAATAACTGATTTTGCCGGAGTATTGACCTCCAAAAACGTATCTATCGATGTATTGATCAATAATGCCGGGGCTTTGGTAAATAAAAGTTTTGATACGCTGACAGAAGAAGATTTTGATCATGTTTTTGATATAAATGTTAAATCGGTTTTTCGTCTTATCCAGCGTGTAAAACCATTCATGAAGGCCGGTTCACATATTGTAAATATCAGCTCGATGGGTGGGGTGCAGGGTTCAGCGAAGTTTAACGGATTGTCGGTTTACAGTGCCAGTAAGGGTGCCGTTGCGGTTTTAACTGAAGCCCTGGCCGAAGAGTTTAAAACCGATGGAATCTGTGTTAATTGCCTGGCATTGGGTGCCGTTCAAACGGAAATGCTTGCGGAAGCTTTCCCAGGATACAAGGCTCCTTTGCAACCCACAGAAATGGCTCAATACATATTTAGTTTTGCTAAAAATGCACATCAATTTTATAATGGGAAAATTTTACCGGTTTCATTGTCAACACCGTAATTTGGTATCATTGTCAACTCACAGCATGTCAAAACAGATAGTTCAAAGAAAATTGGGGCTGAATTATTAAAATGAAGACTTTAGAAACTCAACAAAATTGCACACTTGACGAAATCCGTCACCAGGGAGTAATCCGGGACATGGATGAAGATCAGTTTTATGTTTCGATCATCAACCAATCGGCCTGTGTCTCCTGCCAGGTAAAAGGTGTATGCAATGTCACCGAAATAAGTGAGGAGATCATTGAGGTACCTAAGCTGCCGGGCATGGATTTTAAAGCGGGTGACAAGGTTAATGTATCCATGCAAAAGTCGTTGGGCACAAGGGCCGTGTTATTAGGATATATCCTTCCTTTTCTCATTTTACTAACCACCCTCATCACTTTATTGGCAATTACAGGTAATGAAGGGCTTTCGGGGATAATGGCATTGGGCATCCTGGTACCTTACTATTTTATTTTGTATGCTGTTCGAAGTCAGTTAAAAAAGACCTTCACTTTTAAAATAGAGTCCCACTGATTTTTTATCACCAAAATGAACTTTTGCGCGTTTTTTTTGTAAGAATAAACCATTTAATCAGTCATGAAATACTTAACAGGCAGATAATTTATTCATCCTTTAGATTTTAAAAAATGAACATGAAATTTTTACTGACAGCAATATTTGTAATTATTGCATTTTTAGGGAGCTTTGCTCAATTGCAAACAGCTCCGAATCGGGTTGACAAAGCAGCGTTTTTTGATAAAACACCCCCACTTAAAGACATGCCCGTTATTGCTCCTTCAAAGATCGATAATGGCTGGAAAAATGGAATCATCGAAAATGAAACGGTAAATATGCAATTTGGAAACAATGATCATGTGGTTACTGATCCTAATTCCGTTCAAAGTAAAAACGGGTCAATAAAAACTATGGGACCTATAATTAACGCTGAAGGCACGGGCAATGTAAATGGTGTTTACCCGCCTGATACCGATGGTGATGTTGGACCTGACCATTATTTTCAAATGATCAATTTATCATTTGCAATTTACGATAAAGATGGAACCAAACTATATGGCCCGGTTGCGAACAGCACGTTATGGAGTGGTTTCCCGGGTCCCTGGGCGGCAACCAACGATGGCGATCCCATAATACTTTATGATGAGCTGGCCGACCGCTGGGTAGCAAGCCAATTCGCGGTAAGTACGTCTAACAATAAATATTATGAGTTGATTGCGGTTTCAGAAAGTGGTGATCCACTTGGAGCCTACTATCGGTATGCTTTTGAGTTTGACGATTTTCCTGATTACCCCAAATTGGGGGTATGGCACGATGGGTATTATGCCACATTCCATATGTTTAGCGGTAATTTTCAGGGAACTGCCTTTGTTGCCTTTGAAAGAGATAAAATGCTAATCGGCGACCCGGATGCACAAATGGTTTATTATGGTGAATACCAGAACCGATTCGGATTTTTACCGGCAGACATTGATGGTGAAGGCCCTGCAGATGACCTTCCATGTTATTTTGCCGGAATTTATTTTGGCGGAAGCCAGGATCTGGAAATACTGGAAATGAATGTTGACTGGAATGATCCGGGTAATACTACTTTTGGATCAGTACAGTTTTTGGATACGGATGCCTTCAATTCTAATATCAATGGAATTCCACAACCCGGAACCGGTACAAAACTGGATGATTTTGCATCCGTACTTAACTTCAGGTTGCCATTCCGCACATTTGAAGGTTACAATGTAATGCTGGCCACACATCCTGTAAGGGTGGGCACAAAGTCAGGTATTCGTTGGTATGAGCTAAGAGATGAGGGTGCCGGATGGTATTTTTATCAGCAGGGAACATACTCACCTGATGATAATTTTCGGTGGTTACCGAGTATAGCCATGTCCTCAAATGGAAACATTGCCATTGGTTACAATGTTGCCAGTTCAACGGTGTATCCCTCCATCCGATATGCGGGCCGTACTCCCGATGCTCCGCTTGGTGAAATGAATATCCAGGAAGTTGAAGTAAAATCCGGTGGTTCTAGTCAATCAGGAATCAATCGCTGGGGCGATTATGCTTGTATGTCGGCCGACCCTGTTGTTGATTCTGTATTTTGGTTCACCACCGAATATATGAAAGGAAGCGGCTGGGGCACTCATATCACTTCATTCGATTTTAGTCCGCTGCAAGAACCTACTGCCAATGCTGGCGAAGATGTGACTTTGTGTGAAAATCAGTTATTTGAGGCCAATGCCACCGCTACTTCCCAGTTAGGGGTTGAATGGGAAACATCGGGAGATGGAATTTTTCAGAATCCAACTTTACTTAATACAAAATATTTGCGGGGAAATGGTGACCTTGAAAATGGATCGGTTACTCTTACTCTAACAGCTTATGGATTTCAGCCGGACTGGTTTGCCACCGATGAAGTGGTTCTCACTTTTGCCTATGAGCCCGAAGCAATGGCTGGAGATGATATGACCGTTGTGGCGGGCGATGTTCAACTGGAAGGTATGGCCGAGAATGCAGCATCTGTTGAATGGTCAACACAAGGTGATGGAAGTTTTAATAATTCTGGAATCTTGGATCCTGTGTATTCTCCGGGTACCAATGATCTGAACACCGGTTCGGTTACATTGACCCTGACTGCATTTGCCGGCGACCCATGCGGTGAAGATGATTCAGATAATATTACAATCACTTTTGGAACAACCACCGGAATGGCTTTATTAAAAAGTGATGACAATGCATTGCGGGTAATTCCTAATCCCAGCCAGGGCCAGTTTCGTGTTGAGTTCAATATGGAAAATGCCGGTGATTTTACCCTTCGGATTAAAAGTTTAACCGGGGCCGAATTATATTCCGAAACCGAAGTTGCCGAAGGATTGGTTCAAAAGAGCCTTGATCTATCGGATTGGCAAAAAGGTACTTACCTGCTCGAATTAAGAACAGGAAAAAATGTAGTTATTGAAAAGATACTGATCAAATAAAGAAAAATATTTTACTAAAAAAGACGGCCCACTTGTGGTGCCGTCTTTTTTTTGTTTTTTCGATTTAGTCAGCCATCCAACAATTTTTCATGATTCAACACCCTGAAATTTAGAATGTTTATAAACAACAACCCTAAATATTTATAAATCAGCATATTTGTATCCAGGAATTCACATCAGGTTGATAGCCATAATTATAAGTGGCTGGTTTAAAGTGTTTTGTGATTTACCAAAAATTCCATTAAAACATAAGTAACTTTCTTAAATGTTTATACATTTGCCTCCGTTATTGAGTTAACAATAAAAATTCAGTATCGTGAACGATGTAATTATTTTTTCAGTGGCTTCACTGGGGGCGATAGGAATAGCGGCCTCGGTTATACTCTATTTTGTAGCCCAAAAATTCAAAGTAATTGAAGATCCCAGAATTGATCTTGTGGAAGGAGCTTTACCGGCTGCCAATTGCGGTGGCTGTGGTTTTGCTGGTTGCCGGGCATTTGCTGAAGCAAGCGTGAAACAGGCGGAGGATAAATCCAACCTGGAAGGCCTGAACTGCCCGGTAGGAGGGAATGATGTGATGGCGCAGGTAGCTGAAATCCTCAGTTTAACGGTGGAGGAACAAGATCCGTTGATAGCTGTGGTTCGGTGTAACGGCTCTCTTGCCAATTCGCCTAAAAAGGCCAGCTACGAGGGCGCATCAAGCTGTGCTTTTGCCCATAACCTGTTCAGTGGTGAGGGTGGTTGTCCTTTTGGCTGCCTGGGATTGGGCGATTGCGTTAAATCATGTGCATTTGATGCTATTTTTATAAATCCTGAAACCGGACTGCCAGAAGTTAATGACAAATGTGTGGCTTGCGGGGCCTGTGTTGAAGCCTGTCCGAGAGACATAATAGAGCTTCGGCCAAAAGGGAAAAAAGACAGGCGGATTTTTGTAAGCTGTGTGAACCAGGAAAAAGGCGGACCTGCCAAAAAGAACTGTGATGTAGCTTGCATCGGTTGCGGAAAATGCGTGAAAGTTTGTCCATTTGATGCCATCACGCTTGAAAACAGCCTGGCTTATATCGATCCGGAAAAATGTAAGCTCTGCCGAAAATGTGTTCCTGAATGTCCAACCAACGCAATTCACGAATTGAATTTCCCGGAAAGGAAGCCGAAACTGGTGGTAGCCGGAAATGAAGAGAAACCGGCGCGACCCGCTGTTAAAGCAGATGCTGAAGCAGTTAAAATTGCGGATACAAGAGAAGTAAAAAAGGGTACAGATCCCATTCCTGAAGAAAAAGCAGCGGAAACGCCAAAGTCCGTTGAGAAAGATGATCCAGCTTCTACCGGCAATTCTGAAGAGACAAAAGAAAACTAACATTAACAAGTGATACAGATATGTTAAAGACATTTAAACTTGGAGGTGTTCATCCGGCTGAAAATAAAATTTCAGAGGATAAAAAAATCGAGGTGCTTCCCCTTCCCAAAATTGCATATATCCCGATTTCGCAACATCTTGGTGCACCAGCTAAACCACTGGTAAATAAAGGCGATGCGATAAAAGTTGGGCAGCAGATTGCAAAGGGTGAGGCATTTATTTCGGCCAATATTCATTCTTCGGTGAGTGGAAAGGTTCAGAAAGTAGATACCGTTATCGATGCAAGCGGATACAAACGGACTGCCGTGGTGGTTCAGGTGGAAGGTGATGAGTGGGAAGATGGCATTGATAGAACTCGGGATATCAAAAGGGATATCACTCTTTCACAAAAGGAGATCATCGCTAAAATCAACGAAAAAGGAATCGTTGGTTTGGGTGGAGCTACTTTTCCTTCTCATGTTAAGCTAATGGTGCCGGATGGCAAAAAGGCGGATGTTCTTATTATCAATGGTGTGGAGTGCGAACCTTACCTCACTTCCGACCATCGGCTGATGCTCGAAATGGGCGAGGAGATGATGATCGGGGTTGAAATTCTCAAACGGGCACTCGGCGTAAATCGTGCTGTTATCGGTATCGAAAATAATAAGCCCGATGCCATTGAGCATTTGTCAAAGATTGCGAAAAATTTCAGCGGAATTGAAGTTCAGGGTTTGAAGGTAAAGTATCCACAGGGTGCTGAAAAACAACTGATCAAAGCGATCATCAACAGGGAAGTCCCATCAGGGAAGTTACCCATCGAGGTTGGCGCTGTTGTAAATAATTCCGGAACTGCATATGCGGTTTATGAAGCAGTGCAAAAAAATAAACCGCTTATCGAAAGGGTGGTAACCATTACCGGAAAATCAGTTAAAAATCCGGGCAACTTTATGGTCAGGATCGGAACTCCCGTTTCGGAACTGATTGAAGCAGGTGGTGGTTTGCCGGATGATACCGGGAAGGTAATTTCAGGCGGTCCGATGATGGGTAAAGCTTTAAATTCATTGGAAGCTCCTATCGTAAAAGGAACCTCCGGCATTTTGATCATGCAGGAAGAAGAAGCCGCCCGGAAACAGGTGCTGAACTGTATTCGTTGTAGCCGCTGTGTGAGTGTTTGTCCGATGGGCCTTGAGCCCTATCTCCTTGAAAAAGTGGTTATGTTCGAAGATTTTGAAAGAACCGAAAAAGAACGGGTAATGGATTGTATTGAATGTGGATCGTGCCAGTTCACCTGCCCGGCAAACAGGCCGTTGCTGGATTACATACGGTTGGGTAAAAACAAGGTAGGACAGATCATGCGGGCCCGCGCCAAAAAATAATTGAAAGAAAGTCAAAAAGCATAAATGATTTTGAAGATATGAATTTGCTAAAAATCTCTGGATCACCGCACGTACACACCGATAATTCGGTGAAGGGTATTATGTACGGTGTGATCTATGCAATGATTCCCGCATTGCTCGTTTCCATTTACTTTTTTGGACTGGATGCCATTCGGGTTACCGTTTTATCGGTGGTGATGTGTCTTTTGGTTGAATATCTCATCCAAAAATATGTCCTCAAAACCACTGTCACCATTAGCGATGGATCGGCCATCATTACTGGTATTCTTTTGGCATTTAATGTCCCATCAAATTTGCCCTGGCACATCATCCTTATCGGAGCGATCGTAGCTATCGGTATTGGTAAAATGTCGTTTGGAGGTGTAGGTAAAAATATTTTCAATCCGGCATTAGTCGGCCGGGTGTTCCTGCTGATTTCCTTTCCGGTTCAGATGACATCGTGGCCTATTCCTGTGCCACTCGGAGGGAAAGCATTAACAGATGCCATCACGGGTCCTACTCCTTTGGGTATAATGAAGGAAGGACTTTCAGCCGGGAAAACCGTAAGTGAAATCATGCCTCAGATTCCGGACTATGTGCAAAATATGCTGGTGGGTTTCCAGGGTGGAAGCCTTGGAGAAGTTTCTGCGCTGGCGCTTTTACTGGGTGCAATTTATATGTTGATCAGAAAAATCATTACCTGGCACACACCTGTGGCCTTTATCGGCAGTGCTTTTATTTTCGCATCAATTCTTTACCTGATGGATCCTGCCAGATTTGTTGATCCGTTTTTTCACATGCTTACCGGCGGAATGATGCTGGGTGTATTTTTTATGGCAACAGATATGGTAACCTCACCGATGTCGGCAAAGGGGCAATTGATTTTTGGGGCTGGAGCCGGGATATTGACAATTCTGATCCGGGTTTTTGGTGCCTATCCTGAGGGTGTTTCATTTGCGATCCTGATCATGAATGCTTTTGTGCCGTTGCTTGATCGTGGCTTTAAACCCAAACGGTTTGGAGAGGTGGTAAAAGCATAAAGAAATAAAAAAATTAAAGATTTAAGATAAATCAGATATGGCTAAAAAAGAATCTTCATTTATCAATATGGTTTTAACCCTCTTCGTGGTGACTGCTGTGGCTGCCCTGGCACTCGGCGCTGTTTACAATGCCACCAAAGAGCCTATTGCTATTGCCAAGCGATTGAAAATTGAAAAGGCCATCGGTGAAGTGTTGCCTGAATTTGACAAAATTGAAGAGTTTAAAACCCTGCCTGAAGGGGGCAAAGACTCGCTCACCTTTTACAATGCATTTAAAAATGGAGAACCTGTTGGAACCGCCGTCAGAACATATACCGACAATGGATTTAGCGGACGGTTTTGGATTATGGTTGGATTTACCGACGGAGATGTAATATCTGGCACATCGGTGTTGGAACATAAAGAAACTCCAGGACTTGGTGATAAGATGAAAACTATCTGGGCAGATCAATTTAAGGGTAAAAATCTTACAACTTATAAGTTAAAGGTTAAAAAAGACGGCGGCGATGTAGATGCCATTACAGCAGCTACCATCAGCTCCCGTGCTTTTTGCGATGCCACACAAAGAGCTTATAATGAAATAAAGAAAGAGGAGGGCCAATAAGATGAACCAACTACAAAATTTTACCAAAGGATTTATCAAGGATAATCCCGTATTTGTATTGTTACTGGGGATGTGTCCTACGCTGGCTGTTACCAGCACTGCCATTAATGGTTTAGGGATGGGCCTGGCAACTACCTTCGTATTGGTGATGTCGAACATTGTGGTGTCACTCATAAAAAACCTCATACCGGATAAGGTTAGGATTCCCTCATTTATTGTGATCATTGCTTCTTTTGTTACTATTGTGGAGCTTACCATGCAGGCTTATGTTCCGGATCTTTTTGATTCACTGGGTATTTTTATACCACTGATCGTAGTAAACTGCATCGTTTTGGGTCGTGCTGAAGCATTTGCTTCTAAAAATAACGTGGTATCATCCATGATTGACGGATTGGGAATGGGGCTGGGATTTGCCTTTGCACTTACCCTTCTTGGAACCGTTAGGGAACTTTTTGGAAGCGGATCAATTTTCGGAATGAAATTTATTCCGGGTGATGCAATTTTGGTATTTGTATTGTCGCCCGGTGCTTTCATTACGCTTGGTTATTTAATAGCATTGCTTAACCGCCTTAAAAAAGCTTAATTGTTGAATATCAATTTTTGAAAAATGGAATATATCATCATCATTATCGGAGCCATTTTTGTTAACAACATCGTTCTCAACCAGTTTTTAGGTATTTGCCCTTTTTTGGGAGTTTCCAAAAAAATAAATACTGCCGTTGGAATGGGTGGCGCAGTGCTTTTTGTGATGACACTGGCAACCATCGTTACCTGGTTAATCCAAAATTATGTACTCACACCACTAGGATTACAATTTTTGCAAACCATCTTTTTTATCCTGGTAATTGCATCCCTTGTGCAAATGGTGGAAATTATCCTTAAAAAAGTATCTCCATCTCTTTTCCAGGCCTTGGGAATATTCCTTCCGTTGATCACTACCAACTGCGCAGTGCTTGGTGTTGCCATTTTAACTATTCAAAAAGAGTTTAGCCTGATGGAAGGAGTTGTTTATGCCATTTCAAATGCGCTCGGGTTTGCATTGGCGCTCGTATTATTCTCAGGTTTACGTGAGCACCTTGATTTGATGGAAGTGCCAAAAGGAATGCGTGGTGTGCCTATTGCGCTGGTTACAGCCGGAATTTTGGCCCTTGCATTTATGGGTTTTTCAAATCTTGTATAAAATATAAAAAGCAACACATCATTTGGAAGCCGGAGCTTGAAGTTACCGGCTTTTTTGTTGGGTTAAACCGATGGCGGAGGTAGCGATTTTCGTTTATTCACTTTCATTAAAATGATAAAACCGGTAATTACATAATATAAGGTAATGATCATCCACACCATGCCGATTTCTGAACTATCAGAAAGGAGAAAATTGATTCCCACCACCAGGGCAACAATTGCAAAAATAAAATTAAGGACTACGAAAAAATAGTTGGTGGTTTTAACGGTAATAAGCAAATACAGCACATTGGTAAATCCTGCGGCGAGCAATAAAATACCAATCACATTATTTTTATTAGCCAGGTAAATCACCCCGGTAATACCGAATAAAAGGGTATTTATAACTATCGAGATTTTTGCAAAAAGGGTAAGACCCTGTTTTTTTTGTTCTTCCATGGGAATTTCTGTTTCAGTCACCGGCAAAAGTAGTTAATATTATAACAACTTTATCTTTGGCAAACATGAACAGATTGTAAATAATTTAGTTCTAATGTCAGTTTGACACCTTCGGAACTCCTACAAATAACAGCGTTCAATATGATTTGCCCCGTGGCATATTAGTTGATATGTGGCAGCAAAATTTCCAATATGAAAGCAAGAGAGATACATTCATTTGAAGAGCTTCGAACACAAATTTCGGATAAGCCAAAAGCTTATTTATTACTTGTAAAGAGAGGAAGTGAGCAAAGTGATTGTTCAATACAAAATTTAGAAAAAGTTGATGCTGCCGATGGCGAAATTGAAATGATGATTGCTGATGTGGCAACAGTAAGAGATATTCATACCGTTTACAGTGTAACTTCGGTCCCGACCATGCTTGAGTTTGAAAATGGCAGGTTTGTGAATGTGCTTAAAGGATGTCATGAACCCAATTTTTATAAATCATTTTTCGAAAACGCGGTTTATTCAGCCAAAGCTGCTAATGGTGAAGAAACGCCTCAAAAACGAGTAACTGTTTATTCAACCCCAACTTGCAGTTGGTGCACCACTTTAAAAACCCATTTGAAAAAGCACAATGTCAGATTTACAGATGTTGATGTCTCGCGCGATCAAAATGCCGCCATGGAAATGCAGCGTAAAAGCGGACAAATGGGCGTTCCGCAAACCGACATTAATGGTGAGATCATTGTTGGATTTGATAAAACGCGGATCAATACCTTATTAGGGATAAATTAATCAGATAATAATCAAACATAAAACAATAAATATTTCAAAAATGAAAGAATTACAACCACTCAATGAAAACGTACTTCTTGAAGTTACGGAGGACCTTACTGAAAAAAAGACAGCAGGTGGTATCATTATTCCTGATACGGCCAAGGAAAAACCACAAATGGCAAAAGTAGTTGCCATTGGAAATATTGAAAACCCGGGTGTTTCGGTCGGCGATATCGTTGTTTACAAAAAATACAGTGGTACCGAATTGAAATTCGATGGTCGCGAATTCCTTTTTGTACCCTATGCCGATTTGCTGGCAAAGATTGTAGAAACAGAATCTATTTAGGATTGCTGATGCCACTGAGAGCCGGAGGAATAATTCTTCCGGCTTTTTTTAATCTTCATCAAATTCATTTTTCGGTTTATCACCTTCCAGCTTTTTAACTTTTTCTCTCAATTCTTTTATTCTGAATTCGCGCTGGACAAACAAATCATGGAATTTTTCAAGCTCTTCCACTTTTTCACGCAAATCTTCGGTTCTCTTTTCAACCAGTTGCTCCAGCTTATCCTGATGTTGCTGCAATTTTGCTTCACTGCTTTGTAAAGCTTCAGTTTGTCGTTGAAGTTTGGTGTTAGTTTTTTGTAGTTCTTCAACGGTTTCAGAAAGTACCTGCTTCTGCTTGTTGATCATTTCATTTTTTTCTGACAATTCTTTATTCACCCTTCTGATGAGTAAACCCCGGTTTATCAGGAATAGCAGGTAAAGTAACGAAAGCACAGCGAAAATAATGATGAAGTTACGAATGGTTTTTTGTCTATTTAATTCCATCACCTTTATCTGGTTTTCATGCTTCAATTCTTCATTTTCACGCTCTTTTCTAAGGAGGTCGGAATTTGATTGAATGCTGTGAATTTTTGCAGCAATGTCTTCGTTTAAAATACTGTCGTTATATTGTTTGAATAGTACGTGATACTTAAGGCTGTTTTTAGTATCCTTTAATCCGTCACTTGCATAATAAAGTGCTTCGTATGCGTTTTTCTGCATCGAAATCGAATTTAATTCCGTGGCAATTTCCAAACTTTCTAAGGCAGTTATTTCAGCTTCATCGTATGCTTTTTTGTCCACCAGCAGAATTGCTTTTCGGTATAAAGCATCAGCCAACCCGTATTTATCACCTAATTCGCGTTCGAGCCTGATCGCTTCATTAAGGGAGCTTGTTGCCTTGTCATATTCCCTGAGATTTGTATAGGTGATTCCGAGGTTGGTGTAAAAAGTTGGCACACCTATTTGTTCAAATTTTTTGGCTATACTCAAACCTTCCAGATAATATTTCCTGGCACTTTCAAAATCACCTTTTTTATTTGCTACTGTTCCCAGATTACTGTACGAACCTATCAGTCCTTTATTATTATTTAACTTAAGTTGAATATTGAGTGCCTTTGTAAAATAATCCCGAGCCATATCCTCATTATTAAGGCTGAGGTAAACGTTTCCAATGTTGTTGAGGCTGTACGACATTTGCAGGGAATCGTTGAGCTCTTCATCAATTTCGAGTGATTTTAAAAAGTAAGTGAGCGTTTTTTCATACAATCCTTCCTGGCTGTATATAATGCCCATGTTGTTATAACAGGTCGAAATTTCTTTTCTATCCTGAAGCAAATTATAAAGATCAAGTGATTTGGAATAATAGTCAAGCGATTGAGGATACTCACCAACATAATAGCAAACTACACCCAGCCGTTGATATGATTTCGCAACGAGACTTTTCGATTGGATGCTTTCAGCAAAACTCAACGCCGCGTGATAGTATTTTCGGGACGAATCCGGTTTTGTAATAATGAATTTGTTTCCTAGTGCAATCAAGGTTTTTATCCTTGCCGAGTCGGCAATTTCTGAATTGAGAACCGATTTCAGGCTATCGATCTTCGCCTGATTTTGGGTATGTCCGGCAAATGAAAAAAACAAAAATATTAGGTATACAAGTCTTAAGTTCATAAGAGCAACAGTTTATGAATATTTTTTGATAGATTAAATTATAATCCAAAGGTTTTGACCCAAAATTACCGTGTTCATTTTACTGAAACTATAAATGTAATGGTTAAAACAAAATTAGCGATATTTTTAATTCTGGGAGGGATGATTTTTTGCTCCGAATTTTTAGTGAAATTCACAATTGATTGATGGCCATGAAAAAACAGATCAAAAGCTTAAATTACAATGAGATTGCTGTAGATAATGTTTTGTAAATTTATTTCAATATTTAAGTATTTATTTGTAAAATTGCAGCCAATTTTAACCCACGAAAGATTTAAATGATCATTTCAACAAGAAGTTTTAGAGGTATGCCAAAATGGATAATTGCATTGGGCTTGCTTGTTTTTATTTTTGTAAGCGCACCAGCCGCTGAAGTAGAAGAAGAGCACGCAGCCACGCATCACGAAGAGGAGTTTAATCCCGGAACCATGATTGTTGACCACGTGGTGGATGCACATGAATGGCACATTTTAACCTGGGGCCATACACACGTTTCGGTTCCCCTGCCTGTAATCCTTTATCATGATGGTAATCTGGATGTTTTTCTTTCAAGCAAATTTCATCATGGCCATGAAACTTACCATGGTTATAAGCTGGAGCTTGAAGGTGAAAATAAAGGGAAGATCGTAGTGGAAGCTACAGGCGAAAAGCCTCTTGATTTTTCAATTACCAAGAATGTGTTTGCCATGTTTATTAGCATGATACTGATCAGTATTATTTTTATAAGTATTGGCAAAAGATATTCAAAACGTAAAAACGAAGCACCAAAAGGACTACAGAGTTTATTGGAGCCATTGATCATTTTTATTCGCGACGATGTAGCAAAGGCCTCGATCGGGGAAAAGAAATACGAAAAATACCTGCCGTTTTTGTTAACGCTGTTTTTCTTTATCTTTTTTAATAATCTGTTGGGGCTAATTCCCATATTCCCCGGAGGGGCAAACTTAACAGGAAATATTGCTATAACCGGTGTGATGGCTGTTTTTACCTTTATAATTACCACCGTTAGTGGAAATAAGAATTATTGGGTTCATATTGTTAATACACCTGGTGTTCCCTGGTGGTTAAAGATTCCGGTGCCATTGATGCCAATCGTTGAATTGATGGGCGTTTTTACAAAACCCTTTGTATTGATGGTCCGTTTGTTTGCAAATATCACTGCCGGTCACATCATTGTATTGGGATTCATGAGCCTGATCTTTATTTTCGGGAACATGCAACCTGCAATCGGATATGGTGTATCGGTGGTTTCGATTGCTTTTGCAGTGTTTATGTCGCTGCTCGAACTGCTGGTAGCGTTTATCCAGGCTTATGTATTTACTTTGTTGTCGGCCCTTTATTTTGGAATGGCAACAGAAGAGCATCATTAATTGAGAAATTGAATTCGTTATATTTTTTAAACAATAAACATCAAGTATTATGACATTATTAGCTATTTTATTAGATGTCGCAATCGCAAAGATGGGTGCCGGAATCGGAGCAGGAATCGCTGCTATCGGAGCTGGTATCGGCATCGGACAGATTGGTAAAGGCGCAGTTGAATCAATTGCACGCCAACCTGAAGCTGTTGGGGATATCCGTTCGAACATGATCGTTGCTGCAGCCCTTATCGAAGGTGTTGCCTTTTTTGCAATTGTTGTTTGTCTGTTGATCCTTTTCCTGGCTTAACAGCAAGATTTACGCGATCATCCGGGCGGTTGGCCAGGATGATCGCGTTTTAAAACGAATAATCAGATTATAAAAATATAATTATGGAACTTGTACAACCCGGACTGGGTCTTATATTCTGGATGACAATCTCATTTTCAATCCTGATCTTCATCCTTGCCAAATTTGCATGGAAACCGATCATGAAAGGTTTGAAGGAAAGAGAGGACTCAATTGACCAGGCATTGCATGCTGCAGATAAAGCCCGGGAGGAAATGAAACAACTCCAGTTTAGCAATGAGCAATTGCTTAAGGAAGCCAAAGAGGAGCGTGATAATATTTTACGTGATGCACGTCATGTAAAAGAAAATATCATTGAAGAAGCCCGCGTAAAAGCGAATGAAGAAGCTATCCGGATCATTGAAAACGCCAAAGAAAGCATTCAATTTGAGAAGCTGGCTGCCATTCATGATATGAAAAATCAACTGGCCGATCTGTCCATTGAAATTGCAGAAAAAATTCTGAGACAGGAGCTTTCTGATAAAAGTAAGCACAATCAGTTGATCGAGCGTTTGCTCAATGAAATTAAAGAAAACTAACAAAGCGGCTTACTGATGAAAGAAACCCGTGTAGCAATAAGGTATGCAAAAGCACTTTTCGACCTGGCCATTGAGATGAAAATACTCGATAAGGTAAAAGATGATGCCCAGCTTGTGAGTGATGTTTGTTTGCAAAACCGCGAATTTGTTTTGATGCTCAAAAGCCCCATCATTAAGGAAAAGAGTAAGTTGGTGGTGATTCGTGAAATATTCAAAGGCAAAATTCAGGAGGTCACTTTAAAGTTCATGTCGATCATTACCAATAACGGCAGGGAAGATATTATCCAGGAGATCATGGATCAGTTTGTGATCATTTACAAACGACACATGCGTATTATGCCGATTACTGTAAAATCAGCTGTTAAACTGGATAAGGATGTTCGCGACAGGATCGTGAATATCATTGCTGCCCGGCGCAACGTAAGTGTTGAACTTACCGAAAAGATCGACGAAAGCCTCATCGGTGGATTTTTACTGGAAGCCGAAAGTTTACAATACGACGCTTCCATTTCAAGGCAGATCAAAAACCTCGAAAAAGAGTTCGATGTTAATTTATATATCAAAGGATTTTAATTAATTATTATATAAAAAGATAAAACATGGCAGAAATTAAACCAGCAGAAGTTTCGGCAATTTTAAGACAACAATTATCAGGATTTGATGATAAAGCCAAACTTGAAGAAGTTGGTACAGTTTTGCAAATTGGTGACGGTATCGCCCGTATTTATGGCTTGAACAATGCCCAGGCAGGAGAGCTGATCGAGTTCGAAAAAACAGGCCTGATCGGTATCGTTTTGAACCTTGAAGAAGACAATGTGGGTGCAGTGCTTTTAGGAGAAGCTGCTGATATCCTCGAGGGTGATAAAGTTAAAAGGACCGGCAGGATTGCCTCTCTTGAGGTTGGTGAAGAAATGGTTGGCCGGGTTATTAATACCCTTGGAATGCCCATCGATGGTAAGGGTGAAATTAAAGGAACCAAGTACGAAATGCCACTTGAGCGCAAAGCGCCGGGTGTAATTTTCCGTCAGCCTGTTAATGAACCTTTGCAAACCGGTATCAAGGCCATTGATGCGATGATCCCCATCGGACGCGGACAACGTGAGCTTATCATCGGCGACCGCCAAACCGGTAAAACCGCCATCGCTATCGATACCATAATCAATCAAAAGGAATTTTACGAGAAAGGCGAACCGGTTTATTGTATTTATGTTGCCATTGGCCAAAAAGGCTCTTCGGTTGCAAACATATTAAAGACTTTGGAAGATAATGGTGCAATGGATTACACAGTTATAGTAACTGCCACCGCATCAGATCCGGCTGCCATGCAGTTTTATGCTCCTTTTGCAGGTGCTGCAATTGGTGAGTATTTCCGCGATACCGGAAGACCTGCACTGGTAATTTACGACGACCTTTCAAAACAGGCTGTTGCATACCGTGAGGTTTCCCTGCTGCTGCGTCGTCCACCGGGACGTGAAGCGTATCCGGGTGATGTATTTTACCTGCACTCACGCTTGCTTGAGCGTGCCGCCAAGGTGATTGAATCAAATGATATTGCAGCCAATATGAACGACCTGCCGGCAGCATTGAAGCCTGTTGTAAAAGGAGGAGGCTCACTTACAGCTCTTCCAATCATTGAAACACAGGCCGGTGACGTTTCGGCATATATCCCAACCAACGTAATTTCCATTACCGATGGTCAGATCTTCCTCGAAACCAACCTGTTTAACGCAGGTGTTCGCCCGGCGATCAATGTTGGTATTTCGGTGTCGCGTGTTGGTGGAAATGCACAGATCAAGGCGATGAAGAAAATTGCCGGTACGCTGAAACTTGATCAAGCACAATACCGGGAACTGGAAGCGTTTTCAAAATTCGGTTCCGACCTGGATGCCGCTACCATGGCAGTTTTGGATAAAGGAAAACGAAACGTGGAAATCCTCAAACAGCCGCAATATTCACCAATGACCGTTGAAAAACAGGTTGCCATTATTTTCTGCGGAACCAAAGGTTTGTTGATGAAAGTACCGGTTGATAAGATTCAGCAGTTTGAAGACGATTTTCTCGGACAACTGGAACTTAAACACAAAGATGTTTTAGAAACACTTCGATCAGGTCAATTGAACGATGATGTTTTGAATACACTTGAAACGCTGGCAAAGGAACTGGCCGGAAAGTATGTTAAATAATCGATAAACAGCAAAGATAAATGCCCAATTTAAAGGAAGTAAGGACCCGGATTACATCGGTTAAATCAACACAACAGATAACCAGTGCAATGAAGTTGGTGGCAGCTTCGAAATTAAAAAGAGCTCAAAATGCCATTCTTCAAATGCGTCCTTATGCTGCAAAATTGAAAGAGATCCTTCAAAACCTGAGTGCATCACTGGATGCCGGTGATGAAAGCAGCGTTTATTCAGCACAACGCGAACCCAATAAGGTGTTGGTGATCGCAATAACTTCTAACAGGGGTTTATGCGGTGCTTTTAATGCAAACGTGATTAAAGCTGTAAACCGAACAATGAATGAAACTTACGCTAAGCAGCATGCTGCCGGAAATGTAAGTTTAATGACCATCGGTAAAAAGGTGAACGATCACTTCCGCCGCCGCAAAGCCAACATTTTGGAAGACCATCAGCATATTTTTGATGACCTTACTTTTGAAAATGTGAGCGTGATTGCTGACAGGGTGATGAAAATGTTCGTCGATAAAAAGTTCGACAGGGTTGTGATCATTTATAACCAGTTTAAAAATGCAGCAACGCAAAAACTGACCATTGAGCAGTTTCTGCCGGTGGAACCTGTTGAAATGGAAGCAGGAGTGAGCCAGTCGAAGGTGGATTATATTTTTGAGCCCAACAAAGAAGAGATTGTGCGCGACCTGATTCCCAAATCACTCAAGATTCAGTTTTACAAGGCATTGCTCGATTCATTTGCTTCGGAACATGGTGCCCGAATGACGGCCATGCACCAGGCTACCGACAATGCACAGGAGCTGTTACGTGATCTTAGTCTGGCTTATAACAAAGCCCGGCAGGCTGCCATTACCAAGGAGATACTGGAGATAGTTAGTGGTGCCGAGGCGCTTAAAGGATAAAAATGTTTATAGAATTAAAGAACCTGTTTGATCTTTCAAGCAGGTTTTTTTTTGATGTTCATGGACTTGCTTATTTAAATTTTTTCCAAATTACAATCGATATGAACATTCATCAAAATTTGTAGTTACTTTACTGACAGAATGGATTAACAGTCAAAAAATAAATAGGTTATGTTGAAAGAAAAAGTTGAAAAAGCATTGATCAAACAAATCCAGATCGAAGAACATTCATCCAGGATTTATATGGCTATGGCTTCATGGTGTGATTTTAAAGGGTTTTCAGGTGCTGCAAAATTCCTTTATCAACATTCCGATGAAGAACGGATGCATATGACCAAGTTGATCAAATATGTAAATGACAAGGGCAGACATGCTTTGTTACTTGAATTAAAATCTCCTGAAGCAAAATACGAAAGTTTGCTTGATGTTTTTGAGAAGATACTCAAACATGAAGAGTTTGTCACGGAATCAATCAATGAGTTATATGAAGTTGCTTTTAACGAAAAAGACTTCACTACTGCTCAGTTCCTTCAGTGGTACATTGAAGAGCAGATTGAGGAGGAAAGCGTATTCAAAGGTATCCTGGATAAATTCAGGCTGGCTGGTAACGAAAGAGGTGGATTATTCCACCTGGATAAAGAACTTGGCGGTATGGGTAGCGGTGCTGCAGCCACTGCTGCTCAATAAAATGAACTAAATCAATTGAAGCCTCTGCTTTGTCAGGGGCTTTTTCGCTTATGAAAAAACCCATTCATGTTTTTTGGTTTCGGCGCGACCTGAGACTTAATGATAATACTGCTCTTTATCATGCTTTAAATAGTGGCAAACCTGTACTCCCGATCTTTATTTTCGATCCTGAAATTTTGAAGGAGTTACCTGAAAAGGATGCCCGGGTAACTTTTATTTATGCGCTTTTGAACCAAATAAATCAAAAGCTGGAAAAGCAGGGGAGTCAGTTATTGATTAAACAAGGAAAACCGCTGAGCGTATTTAAGGATTTGATTCAGGAATTCGAAATAGCAGCAGTTTATACAAACCGGGATTATGAACCTTATGCCATTCAGCGGGATCAGGAAGTAAAGAATTTCCTTGAATCCAAACACATCAGTTTCCACGAATTTAAGGATCAGGTGATCTTTGAGAAAGCGGAGGTGGTGAAGCAGGACGGAAGCCCATATACGGTTTACACCCCTTACAGTAAAATTTGGTTACAAAAATTCAAAGAGAAAAAAATTGAATCTTATCCTTCAGAAGATCATCTTGACAAACTATTAAAAGCTGAATTCGGGCCTAGGCTCAATTTAAAGGATCTTGGTTTTAAACAAAGTGAAATAACAGTACCTGGTTTTGATATTTCAAAAAATTTAATCGAAAATTACAGCAAAACCAGGGATGTCCCATCAATGGAGGGCACCAGCCGCCTGGGTCCACATTTGCGTTTTGGAACAGTGAGTATTCGTGAGCTGGCTCGCAAAGCTGCCAATTACGAAGAAACATTCCTCAAGGAGCTTATCTGGCGTGAGTTTTTTATGCAGATCCTTTATCATTTCCCCCATGTTGTGGATCAGAGCTTTAAACCGGCTTACGATAAAATTGAATGGCTAAACGATGAAACTCAATTTAAAAAATGGTGTGAAGGTAAAACCGGTTATCCCATGGTGGATGCTGGCATGCGCCAATTAAACCAAACCGGGTACATGCACAACCGGGTGCGCATGGTGGTGGCCAGTTTTTTATGCAAGCACCTCCTGATCGACTGGCGCTGGGGTGAGGCATATTTTGCTGAAAAACTGCTTGATTTTGAGCTGTCGTCGAACAATGGCAACTGGCAATGGGCAGCAGGAACCGGTTGTGATGCAGCGCCCTATTTCAGGGTTTTTAACCCGGCATCACAGCAGGAGAAGTTTGACCCTGATTGGAAATACATAAAAAAATGGGTACCTGAATTTGGCACCCATCAATATCCTGAACCGATTGTTGATCATAAATTTGCCCGCGAAAGGGCCATCAAAACCTACAAACAGGCGCTATCTTAATCATTTAATCTTTTACAAATTTCTGAGTTGAAATGCCTTTGTCGGTGATCATTTGCAGCATATATATACCGGTTTGTAATTCTGAAATATCAACCCTTATGGCAGATGCTGATCCCTGCTGTTTCATTTCACGAATCAACTGACCGTTCATTGTCATCAGCCTGAAAACCGGATCCTGAATTTGCTCCTGCCAGGTCAAGTAAACTTCATTACTGGCAGGATTCGGATAAACGGTCAATCCTTCAATTTGTGTTTGTTCGTTTACACCTAAAGTGTATTGAACGATCGGATGAATGGCCAGTGCATTATTCAATGCCCAGTTAGTGGGATCACTGAATTCAAGCCAGGTATTGTCGCTAAAGAGGGTCCATGCAGTTCCGGGATTCGTATCCCCATCCGAATTGCCCCAAACCACAAGTGTGTCGCCTGCAGCAGTTGGAAATACAAAGCCGGCAAAAAAGTTCTGACCCACACTTACCGGGGGATTAAAAGGCACATAGGTGAGTTGCTCGTTGGCAACATCATCTTTGATGGTGTTGAGCGGAACGGTTTTACTTGCAAGCTTGGCACCCGGAGCACCTTCTGAGTTGCTGTTATACAGGTTCACTTCAATATCAGGATTAGCACCCACTGCAACTGCAAAATCGTATAAAATCCCATTCACATAACCATTTTCGCTAAGTGAAAATTTATTGGCTACAGCCTTATCTCCATATGAGTTATTCCCTGAAACATATCCACCACCATCGGTTAAAACATAAACGGTGTAGGATCCGGGTAGTGGGTAATTGAGTGTGTCGTTACCAGCAATTACCTTGATGTATTTACTGCGCATTTTGGTATTGCTTACTCCGCCTTTGGTTACCGTAAGCGAAACATCAAACAAACCATTTTCATTGTAAGTAACGGTTGGATTTTGCATGCTTGAAGTTGCAGGATTTCCACCTTCAAAAGTCTATTCCCAGGAGTCGGGACTGCCAATAGATTCATCAGTGAATTGTATAGCCTCGCCAGGTGTTATGGTTAATGGCGTTGCAGAAAAATCAGCAAAAGCATAATCACCCGGTACAACTATCGGGAAAATGGCGTGGCTCATTTTATAGCCCCAGCTGCTGGCATTATCATAAGCGAACCAGGTGTCGTCGCTCCATTGTTCCCAGGCAGTAGCCGGGTCGGTGTCGCCATCGGTATTGGTTAAAACGGCAATGGTATCGCCGGCTGCAGTTGGTAAAACAACGCCCACATAAAACTCACCGTAAACAACAACCGGATTTTCAAAATTCACAAAAGTGGTTTGCTGGTTTGTAACATCATTGATGATGGTTTGCATATCCACCATCTGACTGCCCATCTTTGCACCCGGTGATTTGGCTGATCCCCAAACGGCCACCTCTACATTGTCATTGTTGCCCACGGCCACTCCGAAATCAATTAAAACGCCGGTAAGCAGGTGTGGTTGGTTCAACTCAAAGATATTGGCTTTGGCCTTATCAAGATAATCATTGTTTCCTGAAACATAACCGCCACCACCGATAACATACAATGTCATGGTACCTTCCAAAGGATAATTCAGGGTATCGGCAACGTTTTCGGGATTATTATTGCTTAAATTATGATTGGGAACATAATTTTCAAATTGCTTTGAAACTTCAACTGCGCTTCTGTCCGACTGTAGTTGTTTTATCGAATTGTTCCGTGTTTGAACTTGTTGTGCCTGAACCTGGAAAACAACCAGTCCGGCGAGGATCATAACCCATTGGGTAAAAGTTTTTTTCATTATAACTGAATTAAGGTTTTAAAATTTGCTGAATTGGCTTCAGCATTTATTTTGTGAAATAAAAAATGATTATCGTTTTTCAATTACATCCACCAGCTTGTCGTACCAGTCCTCACCAAATTTACGAATAAGTGGCTCCTTCAGGAACTTATATAAATAAATTCCATGATTTTTGCCATAGGTACGTGCCGGCTGACATATATACCACTGATGGTAATTAACTGCATCAAAACCCTTATGTTTACTTACACGAACAGGATACAAATGGCATGACAAGGGTTTTTTAAAATCAATTTTCCCTTCATTGTGCGCTTTTTCGATGGCGCAGCGGGCGATATTATTTTCATAATAAACAAAAGCACAATCGCGGTCGCGGACCAGGGGCGTAACAAAGGAGCCATCCGTATCATAATCGAATACCCCGTTGATGTTAACCACCTCAACGCCCTCTGCTTCCATGTAAGGTTTGATCTTCTCAATATAGTCTTCAAGAATGCTGACCTCCTCCTCTTCAAGTGGGGCGCCGGCATCACCTTCCACACAGCATGAGCCAAGGCACTTCTGCACATCGCAGCAAAACCGTGCATCGCGAAACTCATCCGAAATGAGTGTATTGTCAATTGAAATCATGGGCGCAAATATAGAGATTAGTTTAGTAAACTGAGACGGCCTGTGTGAGGAAAGTTCAAGGTTCAGCCCACCTCAGCCGGTTGGTGGATTCGGATGGGGGCAGGGTTGAATTTGTGAAAAAACTTTATTCCAGAATGTTTCTAAATTAGGGATGATCCGACAAATCTGTTTGAATCTTCAATTTCAATACTTATTTTTGAAAGGAAATAACCGGAGCCAATGAACCCGAAAAAATTCAGTTTAAATAAAGGCCATATGAAAAAGCTCATTTTAATTCTCTCTACAATCATTTCCTTTCAGTTTTCAGTTTATCCCCAGGGCTGTTTGCCCGAGGGCATCACTTTCACTACGCAGGAGCAAATTGACAATTTCCCGGCTGAATATCCCGATTGTAGCTATATTACAGGTTCAGTTGCAATTTTGGGTAACAATGAAATTAACAATATTGATAGTCTTTATTCTATTCAATACATTGATGGTGACCTAACTATTTCAGTCAATTACGCTTTAGCTGATCTTGCTGGTTTAAGTTCATTACAGGAAGTTGGTGGTAAGTTTGAATACTGGGGTAATAGTGGTTTGGAGAGTTTTTCAGGACTCACCTCTCTTAATTATATTGGCGGTGATTTTTGGGTAGAAAACAATGAAGACCTGAAAAATTTTGTTGGGTTAAGCTCCCTGAATACCATTAATGGAAATTTTTCAATATCATTTCAACTTGATTTATTAAACCTTAACGGCCTGGAAAGTCTTGAAACAATAAATGGATTTCTCGCTTTTTATGGTAATCCCAACTTACAAAACATGAATGGTTTAGGGTCTGTAACGTATATTGGAACAGGTATGTCCTTTTTAGAGGTAATCGGAGTCAGTAATTTTAATTTTCTGAATGATAATCTCGTTTTGGGTGGAGGAGGAGTTGATGTGGCATATATGCCGGATCTAATAACGCTTGAGGGTCTGGAAGTACTTACTCAACTGGAAGGTAATTTTTACCTGCAAGGAAATGATTTACTGCAAAATGTTTCTGGTCTGCAAAACTTGAATGAAATAGGCGGTTATTTATCCATCGGTGCAAATCCAATGCTGACGGATTTAGATTCACTTTACAACCTGAATAAAATTGGTGATAAATTGTCTATCTTTAACAATGATAACCTGGACGATATATTTGGATTACAAAATCTGGATTCAATCGGATACAAACTTGAAATCAAATTTAATCCATTGTTGTCCGATTGCGATATTGCAGCTATTTGTGACTATATTTCACTGCCGAATGCTATTGTAGATATCGTAAACAACGCCCCCGGCTGCAACTCCCCCGAAGAAGTTGAAGAATCCTGCAATAGCTGCCTGCCAAACGGCATCACCTTCACCTCCCAGGAGCAAATTGATAATTTCTTTGCAAATTATCCCGGATGCAATACCATCAAGGGCAATGTTGAGATATCAGGCAATTTTGATATCACAAACCTGGATGGTTTGCTGGGCCTCAAAAAAATTGAAGGTCAATTACTAGTTGATCACAATTATGAGCTACACAACTTCATTGGGCTTGACTCACTGAAAGAGGCACTGGGGATGATCACCATTGCCAATAACATACACTTGGTGGATTTTACCGGTCTGGAATCACTTGCAACAATAGGTGATAATCTGATGATCACTGAAAATGACGACCTTATAAATTTAGCAGGTTTGGAAAGCCTCACTGTTATTCCCGGTTCACTTGGAATTGGCGAAAACCCCAGCCTTCTAAATTTAAATGGCCTCGAAAACCTGGAGAATGTGGGTTCACTTTTATTTATTGACCACAACGAAGATCTGCTTAGCCTGGACGGTTTGATCAATCTTTCCAACATCGGTGAGGACCTCATTATCGAAACCAACCATTCACTGGTTGATATCACTGCACTTTCAAACCTAAGCACCATAGGTGATTACCTTTATATCAATGAGAATATTTCATTGCAAAACCTGTTCGGACTGGATAGTTTACAGCCCAATTCCATCAATGATCTGACCATCACCGGCAACAGCGTCTTGTCCGATTGTGATGTGCTGAGTATCTGCCAGTACCTGGCTGCACCGGGTGGTACGGTCGATATTCAAAGCAATGCCCCCGGCTGCAACTCCCAGGAAGAAGTTGAAGCCGCCTGTCTTACTGGGTTTTCAGAATTAGAAGCAGCAATTCCAATCACTATTTTCCCAAACCCGGCCAACGAAACCATTTCCATCACCGCGAACAACCACCAGCAAATAAATGTTGTCAATATTTATGACTTAGCTGGTGAACTGGTTTTGAATGTTGAAAAGGGTAAAAACGAAATTGATATTCGATCCTTAAAACCTGGGATGTACCTTTTAGAAGTAATTCAAAAGAACCATGCATACCGTTCAAAACTGATCATTCAATAGGTTTTGTAATGAAAAATATACCTATTTCTTTAATTCTCTTTTTTGGAATACAAGTCAGTTTGTTTTCGCAGGACTGTCTCCCCTGGGGAGTGCAATTTTTTACCCAACAGGAAATAGATGATTTTCAGGTGAATTATCCGGGATGTACCGAGATTGGTGGGTTGGTTACTGTTTTTGGCCCAACTATTACTGATCTGGACGGACTGAGTATAGTTACTGCCATGAAAGGAGGAATTTCTATTTTCGATTGTCCTAATCTCCTTTCAATTGATGGGCTTTCTAATGTAATTTACCTGGGACCGGGTGGTAACGTTTTTCTCTCTGGTCTGCCTAATCTTGAAAGTCTTGCAGGACTTGAAGGGCTGGATACGATTAACGGAAGTTTAATTATTGGAGGCGGCAGTTATGGGGGAATCATTCAACTGGAAAATTTGGCTGGCCTTAACAATCTTAAAGCCGTTGGAGGTTATGTTGAAGTTTCTAATTGCAGCGCATTGACAAGCCTGTGGGGTTTGCATCAATTGTCAAGTATCGGTGGTCGTTTTAATATCTTTAACAATAATTTGCTTCCCAACCTTTCCGGACTGGAGTCGTTAACATCGGTCGGTTTGAACCCGGTTGGACCCTATGGTGATGATCTGAACATTGGCGATCCGGGGATGGGAGGGAATGATAGCTTACAGAGTCTAATTGGGCTCAATAACCTGCAAACAATAGGGGGTGACTTAAATATCGTTCTTAACTGGAATCTCCAAACTTTATTTGGATTGCAAAACTTGATTTCCATAGGTGGTAATCTCCATTTATTTTACAACGACCAAATTACAAACCTGCAAGGATTGGAGTCAATTGAATCCATTGGAGGTAAAATTGATATTGCAAGTTGTCTGAGCCTGGAAACACTACAGGGTATTGAAAATATTGCAGGCAATTCAATTGAAGGGATCGACATTTCAATGAATCCGCTTTTAAGTGAATGCGATATTCAGAGCATCTGTAGCTTTTTAATTTCCCCGACAGGTATCGTTACCTTCGAAAACAATGCCCCCGGCTGTAACAGCCCAGCGGAAGTTGAAGAGGCTTGCATGTCCTGCTTGCCAGAAGGAATTTGGTTATCCACTCAACAGCAAATTGATAGCTTTCCAATTAATTATCAGGGTTGCACTCAAATTGAAGGAAGTGTATACATCGGTAATTGGGATCCAACAAATATTACAAATCTGGACAGCCTAATTCAGCTTACCACAATAGCCGGTGGTTTATCAATTGAAGCTAATTCCCTCTTAACTTCCTTGTCAGGGTTAAATAATTTAGTAAGTATTGCTGGGACGCTTGAAATAGGGAACTGGGAGCAACCAAATATTAACCTGGTGAGCCTGGATGGACTAAATAATAACATTTGTGGGTGGGGGTGTTTATACTGAGGGAAATCCATTAACTAACTTGTTTGGGTTATCAAGCTTATCTTCGGTTGGGCAAAATTTTAGAGTTTCTTTTAGCGAAATTTCTAATATGCAGGGATTAGAAAATTTGACTTCAATCGCCGGACTATTAGAAATATTAGGTAATAATAACCTTACATCTCTTCAGGGTATTGAAAATATTGAAGCCGGTACAATTGCAGGACTGCAAATAACGTCAAATCCTTTACTTAATGATTGTGATGTCGAAAGTATTTGCAATTACCTGGTTTCTCCAAATGGATATATTTGGATTGAAGGCAATGCCCCCGGCTGCAACTCCCAGGAAGAGGTGGAGGCCGCCTGTCTTACTGGATTTTCAGAATTAGAAGCAGCAATTCCAATCACTATTTTCCCAAACCCGGCCACCGAAACCATTTCCATCACCGCGAACAACCACCAGCAAATAAATGTTGTCAATATTTATGACTTAGATGGTGAACTGGTTTTGAAAGCAAAAGGAGATTTAATGAATATCAAGGTTAACACGCTCAATCCGGGCATGTATCTCGTGGAAATCGTTCTTGAAAATCAAAGCTACCGGCAAAAGCTGATTATTCAGTAAATTTATACCGTGAAAAACATATTGATTTTAGTAATGTTCCTTTGGGGAATTTCTCCACTGTTGTTCGGGCAGGGCTGTCTTCCTGAAGGGATTACTTTTTCCACTCAAGCTCAAATCGATAATTTTCAATCCGATTATCCCGGCTGCTCCGAAATTGAAGGCGATGTTACCATTACCGGCAATGATATTACCGACCTCAATGGGTTAAGCGTCCTTACTGCCATCAACGGCGCTTTTATCATTGATGAGAACCCGGAACTGGAGGATCTTAATGGATTGGGAAACCTAACTACCCTGGGATCCAATCTTTTTCTATTTAAAAACAATGCATTGATCAGCCTTTCGGGCTTACAAAACATTAATACTGTTTCAGGTGATATCGATATCAGCGATAACGACAATTTAAAAAGCCTCGAAGGTTTTAATAACCTTCAAAGTGTGCAGGGTAGTTTCCTGATTTTTCAAAACGACAGCCTGTCGGATATTTCAGCCCTGGGTAACCTGACTTACGTTGGTACTCATTTGGGCTTAAATACCAATCCTGCTGTTCAAAGTCTCGACGGATTGTCCAACCTCGCAACCATTGGTGGCGGACTGGGATTGTATTATATGCAGGGGCTTACCAGTTTCTCAGGCCTGGAAAGCCTGCAAACTATCGGCGATTTTTTGGCCATCACCTATAATTTTAATTTGATCACAACCGAAGGCTTTAGCAGCCTGCAAAGCATCGGTGGCGACCTTGCCATCAATTACAATACCCTGCTCGAAACCATTGATGGTTTCGACAACCTTGTTACTGTGGGTGGCAAATTGCAGGTATTGGATAATCCAGTTATGGAAAATGTGGATGGACTTTCACAACTACAGTCTCTGGGCGATGAAATACATTTCTGGTCGAACCATGAATTGCAAAACGTGGAGGCACTGAGTAAGCTTACTTCCATCAACGGGCAATTATACTTTCGTGAAAACGGCAGCTTAACCAGTTTGAAGGGTTTAGAGAATATCAATCCTGAAACGATTAATAAACTGGTCATTTTTGCCAATGCCAGCCTTTCCGACTGTGATGTGGCTAGCATTTGTGAATATCTGGCCAACCCAAGCGGCACCATTCAGATTGGAGGAAATGAAGAAGGTTGCAAAACCGAGGCCCAGGTACTGGCAGCATGTTTAACAGGTGTTGATGTTGAATCTGCTGAAAGCGAGGTTTTATTTTATCCCAATCCAGCCTCCAATTACATCACTATTTTTAAGAGTGGTTCTGAACCGGGAAAGCGGATCAGAATTTATGACCTTGCCGGGAAAGAAAAAATATCACAAGAAATTGATGAAGATTGGTTGTATATCGCGCAGTTGCCAACGGGAATTTATATCATTGAATTTAGCGTTAATCAACATCTGGTCAGGCAAAAACTGATTAAAAAATAGATGAATTTTCAGCGTATCGCAACGAAATAATTTTATTATCCGTCTTTCAATAAACAATCACCCATGAAACAATTCCGATATATTTTACCGCTGTTAGTTTTAGTCCTCATTATTTATTCTTGTGTCGATAAGGCGGAGGAAGTAAAAGATTCATTAGAAGGAAGCGCTGAAAAGACCCTCAGCATCGAACCCGGGTATAAGTTTTACACCAATGAAAACAATGATGCCTATGAGCTCGTCGTCTTCAATCCCGAAATATTAAGCCACATTTACGCCGTAAAATTTGAGGAAGGCAAAAAATACCACATTTCCATTTCGGGTGAATATTGTGGCCCTATATATTTTGCGCTAAAAAATGAAGCAGGTAATGTTTTGTTTACCGGGGAGCAGGGCTCCATAAGCTTTGACAGGAAATATATTGTATGGACCTCCAACACCACCGAAACGATGTATATTCAGGTTCAATATATTGATAATATTAACTTTCACACCTATGAATACCATCTCACCTTCGAGGAGGTGAACACCTTTATATTACCCTGGCAGGGTATGGAGATGGAATGCAGCGGCGATTGGTTCGTAACCTCCGACAACAAACTTGGTGTTGCTTTGCACACCTCTTCCTATACCAAATGGGCAAGGGTGAAAAGTCAGGATTTGAATAAATATTACTTTTCTGTGGAGATGAGCCTGGCCAGCGGAACCCCGGATATTTATACCGGACTTGCCTTTCTGGGATCAGATGATATCCGGGAAATGAACAATATGCCACAAAGTTGCCGGGAGCTTAAAATTCTGGGGCCGGCCTCCTGGGAGGTTTGGTACTGGAGTAGCGGAGGTGTGTCGCGCTATTGGGGCACAACAGCTACAAACCTGAATATGGGTCTGGATGCATGGAACAAACTTGCCATCGACAACACACAAGACACCCTTGAATTATTCGTCAATGACGAAATGGTCGACCGTTTCAGAAATACACTTTTGCTGGGAACCGGGCTCTACCTGGTTGCCGATGATCAAAAAGATGACACCCTCTTTTTCAGGAATCCGGAGCTTACAGCAAAATAATCCATCCTCCAGCTTGATCAGTTTATAGCAGTAATTTCCCAAAAATTTTGGTGAAATTGCCGCTGTTTTTCCAAATTCTTCTACCTTTAGGTCATAAAATTGGGTATTTATAATCAACAAACATTAAATCATGAATTTTACATTTTTACAAAACACAGGAAAATCATTTATCAGCTCAGGACTCGCGGTCCTTTTTCTTTTTATATCCCTTGGCAATGCAATGGGTCAGAAAAAGAAAGGAGATGCTGAAGAGGGGAATGATACCATTAAATCCGGTGATGTGAGCGGATTAAAATGGCGCAGTATCGGACCGGCTTTTACTTCGGGCCGTATCGCTGATTTTGCCGTTAACCCCAAAAACCATTCAGAGTATTATGTGGCAGCAGCTAGTGGCCATGTTTGGAAAACCGAAAATAATGGCACCACATTCAGTCCCATATTCGATAATCAGGGGGCTTTTTCCATTGGCTGCCTGGCCATGGATCCCAATAACTCAAATGTAATTTGGGTGGGCACCGGTGAAAACAATCACCAGCGGGCGCTTAGTTACGGTGATGGTGTTTACAAAAGTGTGGACGGTGGAAAATCATTCAAAAACATGGGATTGAAGGAATCGCGACAGATTGGGATGATCGCTATCGATCCACGTAACTCAGATGTTGTTTACGTAGCAGCCGAAGGCTCAGTGTGGGGCCCCGGTGGCGAACGTGGTTTATACAAAACCAACGATGGTGGCGAGAACTGGGAAAAAGTGCTCGATATCAGTGAAAATACTGGTGTTAATAATGTGGTGCTTCATCCCTGTAATCCGGATATTGTTTTTGCAACTTCGGAACAGCGCCGCCGCCATGTTTATACCAAAATAGGTGGAGGTCCTGAAAGTGCCGTATATAAATCAACCGACGGTGGAAAGAATTTCCGGAAAATTGAATCAGGACTGCCCGGCGCCGATAAAGGAGGTATGGGTATTGCCATTTCACCGGTTGACCCCAATGTTTGGTATGTGATCATCGAAGCTGCTGAAGATAAGGGTGGATTTTATCGCAGTACTGATATGGGCGAATCCTGGGATAAAATGAGCGATTACAGTTCAAGTGGTCAGTATTATAATGAGATTTATTGCGATCCGAAAGATGCGGACAAAGTTTATTCCATGGAAACCGTTTCACAAGTAACCGAAGATGGTGGTAAAACCTGGAAAAGCGTCGGTAACAATGATCGTCATGTGGATGATCATGCCTGTTGGATCGATCCCTCCGATACCCGTCATTTTATGATAGGCGGCGACGGAGGTGTTTATGAAACCTTTGATGCCGGTGCAAACTGGCTGCATAAAACCAACCTGCCGGTAACTCAATTTTATCGCGTTGCAGTTGACAATACCGAACCTTTTTATTGGGTGTATGGCGGAACGCAGGACAACAGTAGTTATGGTGGCCCTTCACAAAATACACATCGTGATGGTGTAAGCAGTTGCGAATGGGTGACCACCCTCGGTGGCGACGGATTTTTCCAGGCCATTGAACCCACAAACCCCGACATCGTTTATTCAGCTTATCAATACGGTAACATCTACCGTTATGACAAAAAGAGCGGTGAATCGATCAATATCAAACCGCAGCCCCGCAAAGACGAAGACACTTATAAGTGGAACTGGAATACTCCTTATATCATTAGCCCGCACTCACCCACACGGTTGTATATGGCGGCCAATAAGGTTTTTCGCTCTGATGACCGTGGAAATTCATGGAAAGTGATCAGTGATGATATTACAGCGCAGGTTGATCGCAATACGTGGCCGGTGATGGATCATTTCTGGAGTATTGATGCCGTAGCCAAAGATGTTTCAACCTCCTTATTTGGAATGGCTGTTTCGATTGAAGAGTCGCAATTAAAAGACGGATTGCTTTATGTGGGTACCGACGACGGTGTGATTTCGGTTACAGCGGATGCGGGCGGAAGCTGGACTAAAACCAGTAGTTTTCCGGGCGTTCCTGAATACACCTATGTAAGTGATATTCTTGCTTCGAAGTTTGATGAAAACGTTGTTTTTGCTACTTTCAACAATCACAAACGCGACGATTTCAAACCCTATGTTTTGAAGAGTACCGACAAGGGTAAAACCTGGACTTCCATTGCAAACAACTTACCTGAAAACGGACCGGCACATTCCATTCAACAGGATCATGTAAATCCTGATCTTTTGTTTGTGGGAACTGAGTTTGGAATTTATTTCAGTGCCGATGGGGGTATGATTTGGACCAAACTTTCATCCGGTATTCCAACCATCGCCATTATGGACATCGCCATTCAGGAAAGAGAAAACGACCTGGTACTCGCTTCCTTTGGTCGTGGATTTTACATCATGGATGATTATTCACCCTTACGTACTGCCGTAGCAGTTGTAAAAGATTCTGTTCCGCATATGTTCCCCATCAAAGATGCTTTGCTTTATGCACAAACCAGCAGGGGAGGCTATGGAAGTGGTTCAAACGTATTCATTGCCAAAAACCCTGAATTTGGAGCAACATTTACGTATTACATCAAGGATGCCCCCAAAACGCTGAAGCAGATGCGGCATAAAAAGGAGAAGAAACTTTTTAAAGATAAAAAACCGATCCCGCAGCCTACACTCGGGGAACTTCGCGCTGAAGAGAATGAAGTAAAACCCCACCTGATCTTTACCATCACCGATGTTGCGGGCAATATCATCGCCAAGCTTTCAGAGGGCGTGAAGAGCGGCCTCAACCGCACAACATGGGATTTGCGTTATCCGAGCACCCGTCCGGTTAATATCCGGGATGGTAAATATAATCCAACCTCTATGGGCGGTTCAGGTTTGCTTGTGATGCCGGGTCAATATTTTGTTTCCATTTCGCAGGTGGTCAGGGGAGAGGTTACCGAACTCATCTCCAAACAACCGTTTAATGTTGTACCACTTGAAAACACTACACTGCCGGCTTCCAATCGCGAAGAACTGGTTGCCTTCCAGAATGAAGCAGCCGAGCTGGCCCGTGTGGTAATGGGTACTGAAGATTTTACTGAAGATCTCCTGGAACAGGTTCGCACTATGAAACAGGCTGCGCAGCGCAGCATGAACTCCACCCCTGAACTGATGGCACAAATTGAGGATGTTGAAGCTCGTTTGGATGATGTGCTTTGGAAATACAATGGTCAGGAGCCCAAAGCAAGCCAGGAAGAAAACTGGCCACAGCCGGTACCGCTCAACGACAGATTACGTGCACTTGTTTACACGCATTGGCGCTCCACTTCCGATATCACCCAAACTCAGCGCGATGCATTTGATATTATTAAAGTGGAATTTCCGCCGGTTTTGGAGGAGGTGAAAGCCATTTACGAAAAAGAGATCCCGGCCATTGCCGAAGAGCTGGAAGCCATCAAAGCACCGTGGACTCCGGGTCGCGTACCTGAATGGAAATTCGATTAATTTTTATATGAACATTTCAAGTACAATCATATTACTTCTATGGATCCTGCCCGGTTTTACAGCCGGGCAGGCTTCTGATGTTCTGGATCAAAAGCCGGTTAAAGTTGCGGCTGAGCGTACCGAATTCTATTTCCCTTTGCTTGAAGAAAAACGGATCGGTATCGTTGCGAACCAAACCTCCTTGGTTGGAAATGCCCATTTGGTAGATACCCTTTTTATTTCCGGTTTTGAGGTATTGAAAGTATTTGGTCCGGAGCACGGATTCCGGGGTAATGCTTCGGATGGTGAAAAAGTTGCCGATGGCCACGACCCAAAAACGGGTCTGCCCGTGATCTCCCTGTATGGTTCAAATCGCAAACCTACGGCAGATGATCTTAAGGGTCTCGATCTTGTAATTTTCGATATACAGGATGTGGGAACACGCTTTTACACGTATATCTCCACCATGACTTATGTGATGGAGGCTTGCGCCGAAAACGATATTCCGGTGATGATCCTCGACCGGCCAAATCCCAATGGTGATTTTGTGGACGGACCTGTTCTGGACACAGCATTTTCGTCGTTTGTGGGCCTGCACCCGGTGCCGGTGGTCCATGGCATGACTGTAGGTGAATATGCTCAAATGGTTAATGGTGAGGGCTGGTTGAAAAACGGCATTCAGTGCGAGCTGACTGTGATCCCGGTTGAAAACTATGATCATACCATGTTGTATGATTTGCCTGTGGCGCCATCGCCGAACCTGCCGAATATGACAGCGATCTATCTCTATCCGTCCCTTTGTTTTTTTGAAGGAACCATTATTTCGGTGGGGCGGGGAACCGATTTGCCGTTCCAGGTGATCGGCCATCCCGATTTTGCTTATGGCAGCTTTGCATTTACCCCGGGATCAATCCCCGGAGTTTCGGTTCATCCGCCTTATGAAGGAGAAACCTGTTTCGGTCAATCCCTCCAGGGATATTCCGAACTGGTGTTGAAAGAGCGTCGTCTGCACCTTGATCTGTTGATTTCATATTATGATTATTTCAAGGATAAGGAACCGTTTTTTAAACCGTATTTTACCAAACTGGCAGGCTCTGAACAACTCCAAAAGCAAATTGAATCAGGAATGACAGAAGGGGAGATCAGGGCCACATGGCAAACTGAGCTTGAAAAGTTTATGGCGATAAGAGCAAAGTATTTGTTGTATAATTAGCAAACAAAATCAACCAAACCAACCTGAACCTTTAAAAATGACTAAAACCAAAAGAAAGCAAAAGCATCAGCAACAAAAAAAGAAATCCGAATCCCGAGCGTCCTCCTCATTTATTATTCCTGATACAAAAAAGGGGACCTGGATCGCGATGGCCATCGTATTTATTGTACCGGTTATTTTGTATTTGCAAACCGTTTCCTTTGGTTTTATCAATTTTGACGACAATGAGATCATCACCGAAAACGAGGCGTTTCTATCGGATCTGAAAAACATTCCTGAAGCTTTTAAAACAGATGCTTTTATTGATGGTGGAAGTCATTTTTACCGGCCCATGCAAACCCTTTCTTATATGGGTGATTTGCAGGTAAGCACTGTGGAAAATCCCTGGATGTTCCATTTAAGGCAGGTGCTGATTCTGGGTGTGATCGCTGTGTTGCTTTTTTTGCTCCTGCTCCGCTTCGGCATTCCCAAAGTTTTTGCAGTTTTGGGAACATTGATCTATTGCCTTCATCCCCTTTTTGTCTCAAACGTGGCGTGGGTGCCGGCCCGCGGTGATTTGCAGCTGATGTTGTTTTCGCTGCTTTCCTTTGTATTGTTCATCGAGTTTCTCAAGAAGAAAAGCTATGCACTTTTGATTTTCAGTTGGATCGCTTTTACCCTTGCTCTTTTCAGCAAAGAGACAGCTGCGCTATTACCGCTCGTATTCCTCTTGTATTTTTTTGCTTTTGTAAAAGAGCGGAAATTTGAAATCCGTTATGCCATTTTTATAGGATTATTTGTAGTTTCCGGAATTGTCTGGTTTTGGATGCGATCTGTTGCTATTGGAGATTTTGCCAACCCGGATGAAGTTATGGGAGGCTTAAGTCAAAACGGCGAAGTTGGACTGGTGCCCTTTTTGCTGAATATTCAAACCATTCCTGAGTCGCTAACAAATTTCTTTTTCCCCATCGATATAGATTTTCTTCCGGACTTTTCAATCATCAAAACCATGATTGGCATTGCGATTTTGCTATTTCTGGCAATATGGTTATTCAAAAATAAAACCCGGCCCACCGGTGAAAAACTTTTTTATATGGCCTGGTTCCTGTTGCTTTTGCTGCCCACCATGTTATTTAAACCCTATCACATCGATTATCTGCAACACCGCTTTTTGCTGCCCATGGTTGGTATTTTATTGCTTGTTTTGACTATGCTGCCAAAAGACTTGTCGAGTTTTTCAAACAATGCTGTTCCGGGTGTATTAATCGTGCTACTTTTCATATTTGCAGTTTCCACGTATTCCAGGTCGTTGGCTTATGAAGATGCAATGACCTTTTACAACAAGGCCATTGATCAAAACCCAAATTCAGGTTTTGCATATATCCACCGGGGTTATTTGATGCAAGCGGAAGGAAAGGCCAACAATGCCCTGAACGATTTTACCAAAACCATTGAGATCAATCCTGAATATGCATCGGCATACAACAACCGGGGAGTTGTGTATGCTGCGCTGGGCCAGTACGACAAAGCCATTGCCGATTATTCCAAATCGCTGCAATTGAAACCCGGCAATGTGGAAGCCTACAATAACCGCGGGCTGGCCTATTCATACAAAGGCTTGTTTAACAAGGCCATCGAAGATTATAATGTGGTGATTGAAATGGATCCAAAGCTCGCAGAAGGGTACAACAATTTGGGAATGGCATACGGGAACCAGGGAATTTTTGATAAAGCCATCGAAGGGTTTTCAAAAGCCATTGAATTAAAACCCGGGTATGCCATGGCCCATAACAACCTGGGACTGGCGCTGGCTGCACAAGGGAAAACCGCCTCAGCCTGCCAGGCTTTTAAAAATGCAGTTAAATACGGATTAAATGAGGCCCACGCAAATGTGGAGCGGTATTGCAGGTGATTAAATTTTATTGCCAACGATTTTATTTTCAATCTCCTTCAATACAAACGCTAAATTGTTTTCTGTCTCTTCATTTGTAAACCGGATAACTGTAATTCCCATCTTTTCAAGCTCCATTGTGCGATCAAGGTCTTTATAATACTGATCGCGTGTTTTATGAATTCCGCCGTCCAACTCAATAATTAGTTTACAATCGTGACAGTAAAAATCAGCAATATAAATGTAGAGAGGATGCTGTCTTCGGAATTTCTTCCCAAGCAATTGTTTTCTCCTCAATGCCTGCCAAAGTTTCTTTTCTGCAGGCGTCATTCTCTTTCTTAGCTCCCTTGCTCTGCGATGAATTTCCGGGCTTGCACCATAAAACATGTTTTCTTCAATGTTACGCATATGTGACCGGACAGCTTTATTAATTAATTAGGAATTGGGTTAAAAATAAATAAAATTAATTGCATATTGGGGCTATAACCCCTCTTTTTCTCCCCTAAAGGGGAGATGCTTATAGCCCCAATGTGCATTGTAAAAAAGTGCGGTGGCAGTTCCTCCCCTTTAGGGGAGGTCAGGAGGGGTGGGAGGGGTTTTCGGCAATATTTCATCAACCCAAAGACTATTCTTTTTACATTAGCACAAGAATTTCGATCAATAAAGGAAAGGTTCTGGCAATGTTATATGTACTAAAATTTATAGTGAATTGTCAATGAACGATTATTGAAGACATTTAATATCCTATTATTACCAGAGATAAATCATACCTGAAAATGCCAAACTGGAAAATTCTAATAACTTTCACCTATCCCCATGAAGCATATATTATCAAGGGGAGGTTAGAATCAGAAGGAATCAAAGTTGAGATACGAGACGAATTAACAGCACAAGTAAATAATTTTTATTCTAATGCAATTGGTGGGGTAAAGCTTTTAGTTCAGGAGGAAGATTATAGTCAGGCATATAATATTTTGATCGAATCAGGTCAAATTAAGAAATCTGAGGAATCTGAAAATAAATTTCTTATAGGATTCAATAAATTAACTACAAAAATACCCTGGTTTGGAAAGTTAGTTTTTGAATTACGTTTTATTATCATTGTTGCATTAATTGTCGCAGCTTTTGTTACTCCATTCGCAATATATTCTATACCTTCTAAACTTGATTTATTAACACGACGATATTGGTGTGTAGATATGATTTTGCAAGATAAGATTGAAGTCGATTTGAAGGCTGGAATAGTTAGTATACAAGGTTTTTCTGATTGTAAACATACCATGGCCTTTAGAGATAATGGAACGGTCAATTTTCCTGAAATAAATTCTTTTAAGTCGATCGCCTTCTGGGAGTTGCGTAATGATTCTGTGATAATTACACAACTTGAATTAATGAAACATTATGAATTTGATGAAAATTTGATATCAACCAATTTAGAATCTGATTCGTCGAAATGCTTTTATTGTGGTGAATATGCGCTTGAAATAAGCAGGGACCAGATATTATTAACTTCGGAAAACATTGTTATTATGGCGAGCTCTGAAAATCCAAGAAAATTATTTCGATGGTAAGGGATAAAAAAATACTGATCTGTCCATTTTGTAACTCGGATAACGTGGTTAGAAAAAAGGAAACCGGATATGCCATTTTGTTATCATTCCTGTTATTTTCATTGCCTTTGCCAATATTCAAGAAAAGTTATTATTGTTTTGATTGTGAAAAAACATGGAAGGATCATAAGAAAATATGACCTTAGGTAAGGTAGCAAAATATAGAACTGTATAAATGAACCCCATCTACGGAATTTTTATAATCATAATCATCGCAGTCTTGCTGCTATACCGGATACGCAGATCGTATAAATGGAATAAACCTGCTGTCCCCTTTCCACTGGACTGGAGGATTATCTTAACCCAAAAGGTGCCATTTTACAATGCCCTTTCAAAAGAGGATAAAGCAAGCTTTGAGTACAGGGTTCAGGAGTTTTTACTCAATTGCCGGATCACTGGTATTCAAACGGAGGTTGATGACCGTGACAGGCTACTGGTAGCAGCCAGCGCAGTGATCCCGGTTTTTAACTTTCCCGATTGGCGATACTCTAACCTTAGCGAAGTGCTTTTATATCCTTCAGAGTTTAATGGCAAATTTGCGACTGAGGGCCCTGAGAGGAACATTCTGGGCATGGTTGGCACGGGTTATATGGAGGGCAAAATGATCCTTTCGCAATCGGCGCTAAGGCTTGGATTTCAAAATGAATCGGATAAGGGAAACACAGCCATTCATGAATTTGTACATCTAATCGATAAGGCGGATGGCGCTACGGATGGTATCCCTGAGTTGCTGATGGAAAAGCAGTATGTGATCCTCTGGGTGGATATGATTAACAAAAACATCGATGAAATTTGGGCCAACCGTTCCGATATCAATCCATACGGCGGAACAAACCGGACCGAGTTTTTTTCGGTGGTGAGTGAGTATTTTTTTGAAAATCCCAAATTGCTGGCTAAAAGGCACCCGGAATTATACGCCATGCTTGAAAAGATCTTTAAGCAGGATATGGATGCCAAAAAGTTGAACAGGCCAAATCGGAAAATTGACAGGGATGATCCCTGTCCGTGCGGGAGCGGAAAAAAATTTAAAAAATGCTGCGGAGCGGTGCATTATAATTCGTAATCGTTAATGTTTGCATCTCAGCAAATAACAGGAATAAGCACTATCCATCATACCAATTAACATGTTCGGAAGGATGTAGAAATAACCTCACTCCGGTACCTGTCCTGCTTCCCCCTTATTTTGATACCAAAAATCATCTTTGTCCTGGTTCTGCACTTCGCCATCGAGGTTGTAATCGGCCTGCAGGTATCCGGTGGTACCGCTTTGGGGGTTCCAGAATAAGAGTTGATCAACGCTATTGATGTTGCCATCTCCATTGGCATCACCGGCATAAAGACCATAGAGTCCTCCACCGATCAATTTTTGAGCATTGGTTCCGTAAGCTTGTGAAGCAGCAGTCGAAAAATCGTATTGGTACACATCACCTGTCGCTGTTGCCGGCCCTGCCGAAAGCACACCCAAATGATTCCTGTGCCACACAACGATAAATGGCTGCTGGGTGATATTTGCAGAAAATTGAAGTCCACTGCTTCCGTCGGTGGCAACCACGCTGCCATTGGAAAGCAGCAAAGCAGCCTGTGTTTCCACTATGGTGGAGGGAAGTGCAGCTGCGGCGCTTGCTGCATCACGGATCTCAACCAGCACCCAATCCACCACGTCGGCCGGGACAGCAGTTACCGATTCGCTGCCACTATAATTCCAGGGCGCGGTATTATATGGTTGCGACAAGGGTATCAGGTTTTTTGATTGAAGATCACTATTCATAGTGCTCCCATTATATGGCCCTTCCAGGAAAACCAGCAAATCCAGGTTGAGTCCTTGAATTAGCAATTGAAAAGGCTGTTGAAATCCTTGTGTAAGGATTATATTGCCATTGTCATAAGTTTCTGTAGCAACTTCTCCCAGGGTCCAGCTAAGTGAAACATTGCCGTTGGTTTGTACATCTCCTGCTGAGGATAAAACGGTCGGGGTTAGTTGCTGACTCAGCAAGCAATAGGGCAGTAATATCAATGGTAAAAGTAGTTTATAAGGTTTCATGCAAACAAATATTAGTGGAGTTAAAGTTACATATTTTCCATAATTTTACCCCGTCGATTTTAACTTATCCAACATTATCTTATGAAGTATTTATTGGTTTTGGCCATTATGGCTGTTTTTGCATTGAATTTAAAAGCTCAATTAGGTGCTGATATTCAGGCTGAATTGAAAAAGAACGGGGAAGTATATTTCACTTTTGAGGTGCAATCAGCCAAGGAACTGGCGGCCTTAACAAAAATAATTTCCATCGATAATTTTGATGGGCAGCAGGTTTGGGCTTATGCGAGTGAAAAGGAGTTTCTTGCTTTCCAATCTTTTGGTTTCGACTATAAAGTCCAGGCTCATCCTAATGAGAATTTCAATCCGAACATGGCAACTTTTGAGCAGATAAAAAATGGAGATGCCTGGAATTATTATCCCACCTATGATGCCTATATATCAATGATGTACCAGTTTGAAACCGACCATCCCGGATTGTGCGATGTATTTAGTATTGGAACATCGGTGAATGGACGGCAATTGCTGGTGGCAAGGATCACGGACAATATCGGAATTGAGGAAGCAGAACCAGAGTTTTTTTACACCTCATCCATGCATGGTGATGAACTGGTAGGAGCAATCCTGATGCTTCGTTTGATTGACTCCCTGCTAACCGCATACGGAACTGATCCACGGGTAACCAACCTGGTAAATAGCATGGATATTTACATCAATCCTATGGCCAATCCTGATGGAACTTACAATGGTGGAAATTCAACTGTATCGGGAGCTATTCGCTACAATGCCAATGGGGTGGATATCAACCGCAATTTCCCTGATCGACTGGGCGGTCAGCATCCCGACGGGAATGCCTGGCAACCCGAAACCATTGCTTTTATGGACTTTGCAGAACAGCATGAGTTTACGATGTCGGCCAATTTTCATGGCGGCGCCGAAGTGTTTAATTATCCCTGGGATGCCACCTATTCGCTGTGTGCTGATGATGCCTGGTGGCAGTATGTGGGCCATGAATATGCCGACACGGCACAAACATTTTCGTCTGTTTCTTACATGAGTGGCTTTGATGACGGGATCACCAATGGCGCTGCCTGGTACCTTGTTTATGGCGGCCGGCAGGATTTAATGAATTACTACCACCAATGCCGGGAAGTGACCATTGAATTGTCGAACACAAAATTACCTTCAGCCTCCACGCTGCCCAACTATTGGGAATACAATCGCAGGTCGCTGCTTAACTATATGGAGCAGGCCTTGTTTGGTGTGAGGGGATTGGTAACCAACGCCAACAGCGGTCTGCCCGTCGAAGATGCAGAAGTGTATGTGCTCAGTCATGAATACGATAGTTCGTGGGTTTACAGCTCGGCACAGGGGAATTATCACCGTTATCTTTTAGCCGGAACCTATGATATCCGGTTTTCAGCTCCTTGTTATGCGGATCAGGTGATCAGCAATGTTACGGTTGTCAATAATCAGGCAACAGTTTTAGATGTACAGTTGCAGCCTCTTGATGTTGATTTTACCTCAAACAAAACAACGCTTGAACCGGGTGGTGCTGTTAATTTTTTCAGTGGTACCTGTTTTACGGCAACAAGTTGGACCTGGACATTTGAAGGCGGATCGCCCTCTACATCCACCCTTGAAAATCCAACCGGTATTGTTTATAGCACTCCCGGAACCTGGGATGTAAAACTGGTGATTTCGGATGGAGTTTCCAGCGATTCAATTACAAAAACAAACTTTATTACCGTTACCCAGGAGGTGTTGATCACTGATGGAGCAGTTACTACCTGCAATGCACTTTTTTATGATTCCGGCGGGCCTTCTGGCGGGTATTCCAATTATGAAGATGAAATTTTAACCATCAATCCTTCCTCTGCCAATGCAAAGGTGAAAGCCGATTTTCAGAGTTTTAATGTGGAGTATCATAGCAGTTGTAATTATGATTTTTTGATCATTTACGACGGGCCTGATACGGGAAGTACACCCATCGGTATGTATTGCGGCACCAATTCACCGGGAATAGTTGTTTCGACACACAGCACAGGCGCACTTACTTTTCAGTTTCATTCGGATTACAGCGTAACAGCAGCAGGTTGGGAAGCAATTATTACCTGCGAAACGAGTGCATTTGAATTGGACCTGAAAGCATTTCTTGAAGGACCATTCCAAACTTCATCCATGAATGCTGATTTAAGTGGGTTGTCAAGTTTTCCGCTGGATCAACCCTATGCGACGACCCCCTGGAATTATACCGGTTCAGAAAGTGTGCTTTCAGTTCCTGCAACTTTAGTCGACTGGGTATTGATTGAATTGCGGGATGCTCCAAATGCAACTGCTGCAAATGCTTCCACTGCAATTGCCCGGCAGGCTGCCCTCATCATGCAAAATGGAAATATCAGGGCTCTGGATGGAACATCATTACCTCTTTTTGATGTTGCCATTAATAACCAGTTGTTTGTGGTGATTTACCATCGCAATCATTTACCGGTGATGTCGTCAGGTGCGCTAAATAATATTGGCGGAATTTACAGTTATGATTTTACAACTTCTATGGGTCAGGCATTTGGCGCCAATGCACAGGTTGATCTGGGTGCAGGTTATTTTGGTTTAATCGCCGGCGATGCCAATGCAGATGGCCAAATCAATTTAACGGATAAAACGAATGAATGGGAAAGCAGGGCTGGATTGAACGGTTATTTCAACGGTGACCTGAACCTTAATGGTGAAAGTAACAACGTTGATAAAAATGCTTTGTGGATGAAGAATTCCGGTTTATTCGATCAGGTACCTGATTGATCATTCACCCATGTAAACCACCTTCATGGTTTGATTAAAGCAGCGCGACTGTAATTTTAAGATATAGGTGCCTTTGGGCCAAAGCCCAGGATTGAAGAACAATGCGTTTTTTTCGGTGTCAAGAACAAAATTCCTTTCTTCGATATATTTGCCTGTCAGGTCAAAAATAGTAGCATGCACAGGTAAGGAAATGTCTGCATCATACAAAATGGCAAAATTCTCCTTAAAAGGATTGGGATGCAATCCATAAAACTCCACCGATTGATCAAAGGAAATATAAATGGTATCGCGCCTTTGCCAGGCGTCCTCTACAAGATAAAGGGTTTCATCATTTAATTGTTGGGGCTTTGGATTGATCCAGGTTTTATTGTTTACCCGTTTACCTAACGAATCGAGCTCATACCAGAAAAAAGGAGGCTGACCATTGATTTGAGCAATACTTACCAACTGACCGCCACAATCATAAAAATCATAATTCAGTTTAACTTCAAAGGGTGTGGTTTTGGCAGATTTTAACGTGTCATTAACCGCCTCCTGGCAAAAACCAAAAAATGGAACTAAGGTTAAAAGTGAACCGGCGATAAATAAAAATGATATGTGTTTATACTGGGGCATATTTGGTTATAAAAATACTAAACGTTTTACAGAACCTGATATTTTAATGATCACATTATCAGGGTAAAAACAATAAAACCCTGTAATTGGTTTATCCGTTAAAGGATATCATCAAACCGAAAGAATATGAAAATCCTGAAATTTTTCGACATTTTCCGAATTGTAGCGGTATCCGCAGCTTTTTATTTTGGTTATCAAATTGGCTTTGAAAAAGGATATGACCCTGAAGCCCAGCTTCATTTTATGATCCCTGTGATCATTGTGGCAATTGCAGGCTTATCAGGCATTGAAGGTTTATTTTTTGGCAAACAGGCAGCAACCCTCAAAGGATACGAAACAGGTAGTAATTATCAAAAACAATCGGCTATCGCCCTTTTGTCGTATGCCGTAATTGCTCTTGTTGTTACGGTACTTAACTGGGGTATCAAAGCTGAACTCACCATCCTTTTTGTATTTATTTTCTTTTTCTTTTTTTCGGGGATAAATCATGCAATGGATGCAATCAAAAGAAAAAACTACAAATGGCAAAACATAAATCGTCCTTTCATTACATTGATATTGATTGCCGGTTTGATTTACCCGGTTTACAAAGTTTTTCAAACCTTTTAGAAAAATAAGGAAATGAAATTTATGACTTTTGCGCCAGCGGAGTTAAAGGTATATTATTCATCCTTAAAAATTGCTTCAACTCCTCCTTTCTCGAATTTGAAATCCCGTGCCAGCGAATTCCCTGAATAGCTCCTTCCAGGGCAAGCAGCATGTTAATACATGCCGATTCGTCAATAGCTCTGACCCGAAGCAGCGCATTTTCAGCACCCGCTTCATGAAGCTCTTCAGGTGAATGAATGCCTACCTGATTCAGCTTTTCTTCCAGCGTTTTACCAATGTTGGGGAGGGAGGATAATTTTTCCATTTATTGAACGATTAATTTTGTTGAAGACAGCAATCTATTATCCGAATTTATTGTAACGAGGTAAATGCCCGGAGCAAACTGTGATTTGGTGATAACAAGCACCTCATCTGAACGAAGCTGTTTTGATATTACTTTCTTACCGTATATGTCAAATATATCAAGATGCACTATTTCTCCATAAGACTGGTTGAAGCTGATTATACTTTGCTCTTTGAGTGGCATGGGACTGATGTTGATGAACACATTTTTATTTTCATTCTTATCATCAATGCCCACAGTGGAATCATAACAATAATCAAAATCTTCGTTATCGTAAATTTTCTGTCCGTTTTCCCATTCGCACAGCATGTAGCTGCCCCCACCGGTGAACGGAGCAACATAACAGCCACTCCTTACAATACCACCATTGCTTCCAACACCTTCTACCCAATACTCATAAAAATCAGGATATGAAATCATTACCATTCGCCTTCTGTATTCATCTAATGGTTCTATAAAAACGGAATCAATATCATATACTTCAGCAACTACAGGGTAGCTATAAATAATTGTGTTATTAACGGTTATCGTATCACCCACTTCAAGGTCGAAATTATAAACCAATCCTTCTTCACCCCATAAATTAAGTAAAAAGTAGGCATTTTCTTCTTTTCGAATAAACCCGGCTAAAGTCCATTCTGAAGCTCCAGAATCTTTAGCTTCCCAAATTTTTTTATAACTTATACCATTGATTGTTGTGTCGCCTTCGAATTTATTATAGGTTGTAAAATGAGGACCATTTGGAAGCCAATAAAACTCAACGGTGCTCCACTTTTTATTTTCATCCAGGATGTCCAGGTTGTTTTGAGCAGAAACAATAGGATTGATTCCCCACAGGATGAGGATGAGACAAGGAATGGCTTTGTTTTTCATGACTGTAATTTTTTGACTTTAAATGTACTGAATTATTTTGTGATCACAAAGGGAACAATGACCGTTTTTCTTTAATCCGACAATTTCAGTATTGTAACCGCTTCTTTTAATCACTTTGGTCTTACATTCAGGACAATAAGTGTCCTGTCCATGGTTGCTTCGGAGGTTGCCTAAATAAACATAATTCAGTTTTGACGAAGCGATTTCATAAAACTTGTAAAGTGTTTCTTCCGGTGTTTTGGGTTCATCAAGTTTATAAGCCGGAAAATACCTGGAAATATGCAATACAGTATCTCTCCCCAATTCCGATTCAATCCATCCAACCATTTCTTTAAATCTATCAGGATCATCATTTCTATTGGTAATAAGCAGGTTGGTAATCTCGAGATGTTTCCCGGCTGCTCTAATTCTTTTTAATGTATCTAAAACGGGTTGTAAACGGGTGCCCGTTACTTCATGATAAAATACATCTGTAAATGCTTTTAAATCAATACTAAATGCATCAATATATGGAAATAGATCTTCGAGGGGTTCCTGATTAATATAGCCATTTGAGACCATCACATTTCTCAAACCGAGCTCCTGTTCCGATAATCGGGCGATATCCATCATGTATTCATACCATACAGCCGGTTCGTTGTAGGTAAATGCAATACCTATGTTTTCGTGGCGACTGAGGGCCAGGTTGATCACCTGGTCCGGTGATGCCGAATGCAGTTGCTCAAATTCCTCGCAATTACTTTGGGAAATTCCCCAGTTCTGACAAAACTTGCAATGAAGGTTGCACCCGATACTGCCGACCGAAAAAATGATCTTTCCCGGAAAATAGTGATAAAACGGTTTTTTTTCGATGGGATCAAATCCTATTGAGCAAACCTGTTCGTAATTTTCGCTATACAAAATTCAATTGATATTTTTACGAAGACGGCACTAACCGCGGTTTTCGCGTTTAATGATGAAGTTGTGAGGCA